>ENA-OZKW01000509-OZKW01000509.1-human-gut-metagenome-genome-assembly--contig:-NODE-509-length-10933-cov-4.135503_pt1 | contig 10933 bp, 3 predicted proteins | sample MGYA00244833_ERZ653778 | MGnify/ENA primary metagenome ERZ653778 (study PRJEB26926, sample SAMN06165284) | human gut metagenome | biome: ENVO:00009003; feature: ENVO:2100002; material: ENVO:00002003... | reverse complement strand
GTTCAAACCAGACATATAATGACACGGCTAATATATTTCGGTTAAATGTAAGCATTTCAACAGAATATACGCTTAAAAATAAATTCCAAGGGGTGAATGTGTCGATGGAAAAAAACAGAATTAGTCCTGTTCAATCTGGTAAAGGTATCCGAATGAGTTATTCCAGACAGAAAGATGTACTGGAGATGCCTAACTTTATCGAAGTTCAGAAAAACTCATACCAGTGGTTCCTTACCGATGGTCTGAAGGAGGCATTTAAAGATATCTCTCCTATTACTGACTATACAGGACAGCTTAGTCTTGAGTTTGTAGATTTCCAGTTATGTAGAGATGATGTGAAGTACTCAATCGAAGAGTGCAAGGAAAGAGATGCAACATATGCTGCACCGCTTAAAGTAAAAGTAAGACTCCATGCAAATGACGCAAAGGAAATGTCAGAACATGAGATTTTCATGGGTGATCTTCCTCTTATGACCGAGACAGGTACATTTGTGATCAACGGTGCAGAGCGAGTTATCGTAAGCCAGTTGGTGCGTTCACCTGGTATCTACTATGATATTGCACATGATAAGATTGGTAAGAAGCTGTACTCCTGTACAGTTATCCCAAACCGTGGTGCATGGTTAGAGTACGAAACAGATTCGAATGATGTTTTCTATGTTCGTGTAGATAGAACCAGAAAGGTGCCTATCACAGTACTTATCCGTTCACTGGGAATCGGAACAAATGCAGAGATTATCGATCTGTTTGGCGAAGAACCAAAGATTTTAGCAAGTATTGAAAAGGATCCTTCTGAGACATATCAGGATGGTCTTCTTGAGCTGTACAAAAAAATAAGACCGGGTGAGCCTCTTGCAGTAGAGAGTGCAGAGAACCTGATCAATGCAATGTTCTTTGATCCACGACGTTATGATCTTGCAAAGGTTGGACGTTATAAGTTCAATAAGAAGCTGGCATTCCAGAACAGAATCACAGGTCAGATACTTGCAGAGGATGCGATCGATCCGGCAACCGGTGAAGTGATCGCAGAAGCAGGCACGACACTTACAAGAGCACAGGCAAAGGATATCCAGGATGCTGCTGTACCATATGTTATGATCCAGACAGAAGAACGTAACGTAAAGGTGCTTTCAAATATGGTAGTAGATCTGTCCAAGTATGTTGGATTTGATCCTGCTGAAGTAGGTATCCATGAGGGTGTATACTATCCTGTCCTTGAAACCCTTTTAAATGAATATTCAGACGAAGAAGAATTAAAGGCAGCTATCGCAAGAGATGCATCTGACCTTGTTCCAAAGCATATAACAAAAGAAGACATTATCGCTTCAATTAACTACAACATTCACCTTGAATATGGTATTGGAACAAAGGATGATATCGATCACCTTGGTAACAGACGTATCCGTGCAGTCGGAGAACTTCTTCAGAATCAGTATAGAATCGGTCTTTCCAGACTGGAAAGAGTTGTAAGAGAGAGAATGACGACTCAGGACGTAGAGACGATCACTCCACAGTCTCTGATCAACATCAAGCCTGTAACAGCAGCAGTTAAGGAATTCTTCGGAAGTTCCCAGTTGTCACAGTTCATGGATCAGAACAACCCATTGTCTGAGCTGACTCATAAGAGAAGATTATCAGCCCTTGGTCCCGGTGGTTTGTCACGAGACAGAGCAGGATTCGAGGTTCGAGATGTACACTATACTCATTATGGTAGAATGTGTCCTATCGAGACTCCTGAAGGTCCTAACATCGGTCTGATCAACTCTCTGGCTACTTATGCAAGAATCAATGAGTATGGTTTTGTAGAAGCACCATACAGAAAACTGGATAAATCAGATCCTGCAAACCCTGTAGTTACAGATGAGGTTATTTATCTGACGGCAGATGAAGAAGATAATTACAGAGTTGCACAGGCAAATGAACCTCTGGATGCAGATGGTCATTTCGTAAATAACAACGTATCAGGAAGATACAGAGAGGATACAACAGAGTTCCCGAAATCAAGAGTTGATCTGATGGACGTTTCTCCTAAGATGGTATTCTCAGTTGCTACATCCATGATTCCTTTCCTTGAGAACGATGATGCAAACCGTGCTCTGATGGGATCAAACATGCAGCGTCAGGCAGTTCCGCTTATGCTTACCGAATCAGCCGTTGTAGGTACCGGTATGGAAGCAAAGGCAGCTGTTGACTCAGGTGTATGTATCGTTGCAAAGAGAGATGGTGTAGTTGAATATTCCACAAGTAAGGAAATCTGTATTAAGGCAGATGAAGATGGAACAAAGGATATCTACCACGTTATCAAGTTCGCACGAAGCAATCAGGGTAACTGTATGAACCAGAGACCTATCGTATTCAAGGGCGAGCATGTTAAGGCTGGAGAGGTTATTGCAGACGGACCATCTACTTCAGGTGGAGAGATCGCACTTGGAAAGAACCCTCTGATCGGTTTCATGACCTGGGAAGGTTATAACTACGAGGATGCTGTTCTTTTAAGTGAAAGACTTGTAAAAGATGATGTATATACATCTATTCATATTGAGGAGTACGAATGCGAAGCAAGAGATACCAAGCTCGGACCGGAAGAGATTACAAGAGATCTTGCGGGATTGTCCAATGATGCATTAAAGGATCTGGATGAGAATGGTATTATCCGTATCGGTGCTGAGGTTCGTGCCGGAGATATCCTTGTCGGTAAGGTTACTCCTAAGGGAGAGACAGAGCTGACAGCAGAGGAAAGACTCCTTCGTGCCATCTTTGGTGAGAAGGCAAGAGAAGTAAGAGATACTTCCCTTAAGGTCCCTCATGGAGCATTTGGTGTCATCATGGATACCAAGATCTTCACAAGAGAAAACGGTGATGAACTTTCACCGGGTGTTAATAAATCAGTCAGAGTATACATTGCTCAGAAGAGAAAGATCCAGGTAGGAGATAAGATGGCCGGTCGTCATGGTAACAAGGGTGTAATTTCCCGTGTACTTCCGGTAGAAGATATGCCATTCCTTCCAAATGGTCGTCCGCTCGATATCGTGTTGAACCCACTGGGCGTTCCTTCACGTATGAATATCGGACAGGTTCTTGAAATCCATCTTGGTCTTGCTTCACAGGTTCTCGGATTCAAGGTTTCAACTCCTGTGTTTGATGGTGCAGACGAGTTTGATATCATGGATACTCTTGAGATGGCGAATGATTATGCAAATACCGAGTGGGAAGATTTCTATGAGAAATATAAAGACTCTGTTTCGGAAGAAGTAATGAATTACCTCTATGAGAACAGAGATCACAGAGAAGAATGGAAGGGCGTTCCGATCGACAGAACCGGTAAGGTACAGCTTCGTGATGGTAGAACCGGTGAAGAATTTGACAGCCCTGTAACAATCGGTTACATGCATTATCTTAAGCTCCACCATCTGGTTGATGATAAGATCCATGCACGTTCAACCGGTCCGTACTCATTAGTTACACAGCAGCCTCTGGGTGGTAAAGCTCAGTTCGGTGGACAGCGTTTCGGTGAGATGGAAGTTTGGGCATTGGAAGCATACGGTGCATCATATACATTACAGGAAATCCTGACTGTTAAGTCGGATGATGTAATCGGACGTGTTAAGACATATGAAGCGATCATTAAGGGTGAGAATATTCCTACACCTGGTATCCCTGAGTCATTCAAGGTACTGCTGAAGGAATTCCAGTCACTTGGTCTCGATGTCAGAGTTGTAAAAGACGATATGACAGAGGTTGATCTCGGTGAGACGATCGAAGCGTATGACGAGAATGTTAAGAGCATGATCGATGATGATAAACGGGAAGCTGATGGACGTGAATTTGAAGAAGCGGGCTTCAGCGGAACAGATGAAAATGATGAGCTGACATCATTATCAGACGGAGAATATCTGGATGATTACAATGACGACTATGATGGCAACTCGGATGATGAATTTTAGAAAGGAGATTTTGTAAGATGCCAGAATTTAACATGGAAACTCCAGAACAGGAACAGGCTTTAAGCTTTGACGCAATTAGAATCGGACTTGCATCTCCTGAAAAAATCAGAGAATGGTCACATGGTGAGGTTAAGAAACCTGAGACTATCAACTACAGAACATTAAAACCGGAAAAAGATGGTTTGTTCTGCGAGAGAATATTTGGACCTAGCAAGGACTGGGAATGTCATTGCGGTAAGTATAAGAAGATCAGATATAAAGGTATTATCTGTGATCGATGCGGTGTAGAGGTTACAAAGGCCAGCGTTCGTAGAGAGCGTATGGGTCATATCGAGCTTGCAGCACCGGTATCCCATATCTGGTATTTCAAAGGTATTCCTAGCCGTATGGGACTGATCCTTGATATTTCTCCAAGAGTACTTGAAAAGGTATTATACTTTGCATCTTATATCGTTCTTGATCCAAAGGACACACCGCTTACTTATAAGCAAGTTCTGACAGAGCAGGAATACAGAAAGGCTGAAGAGGACTTCGGATACGGCTCCTTCCGTGCAGGAATGGGTGCTGAGTCCATTCAGGAGCTCTTAAGAGCAATCGATCTGGATAAAGAAAGCGAAGAATTAAAGGCTGAGCTTAAGAATTCAAGCGGACAGAAGAGAGCCAGAATCATCAAGAGACTGGAAGTTGTTGAAGCATTCCGTAATTCTGAGAATAAGCCGGAGTGGATGATCATGGATGTTATTCCGGTTATCCCACCGGATATCAGACCTATGGTTCAGTTGGATGGCGGCAGATTTGCTACATCTGACCTGAATGACTTATATAGAAGAATTATCAACAGAAATAACCGCTTAAGAAGACTTCTTGATCTGAACGCACCTGACATCATTGTCAGAAACGAGAAGAGAATGCTTCAGGAAGCTGTTGATGCGTTAATTGATAATGGTAGAAGAGGCCGTCCTGTAACAGGTCCGGGTAACAGAGCATTAAAGTCTCTGTCCGATATGTTAAAGGGTAAGCAGGGACGTTTCCGTCAGAACCTTCTTGGTAAGCGTGTTGACTATTCAGGACGTTCCGTTATCGTAGTAGGACCGGAACTTAAGATTTATCAGTGTGGTCTGCCAAAAGAGATGGCAATTGAGTTGTTTAAGCCTTTCGTTATGAAAGAGTTAGTATCCAATGGCACAGCACACAACATTAAACAAGCTAAGAAGATGGTTGAAAAGCTTCAGACGGAAGTATGGGATGTGTTAGAGGATGTTATTCGCGAGCATCCGGTTATGTTGAACCGTGCTCCTACCCTGCATCGTCTTGGTATCCAGGCATTTGAGCCTACACTTGTAGAAGGTAAAGCGATTAAGCTGCATCCATTGGTATGTACCGCATTTAATGCCGACTTCGATGGTGACCAGATGGCTGTCCATTTGCCACTTTCTGTAGAAGCACAGGCAGAGTGCCGTTTCTTACTGCTCTCTCCAAACAACCTGTTAAAGCCATCTGATGGTGGTGTGGTTGCCGTACCTTCTCAGGATATGGTACTTGGTATCTATTATTTGACACAGGAAAGACCTGGTTCTCTCGGTGAAGGCAAGTTCTTCAAGAGCGTGAACGAGGCAATTACAGCATACGAAAACGGAGATCTTACACTTCATGCGAAGATCAAGGTTCGCCGTTTTGGTATCAATAAAGATGGCGTAGAGGAAAGTAGAATTATTGAATCTACACTGGGTCGTTTTATCTTCAATGAGATCCTGCCACAGGACATGGGATTCGTGGATCGTTCCAAGGACGAGAACTTCCTCGTTCCGGAAGTTGATTTCCATGTAGGTAAGAAGCAGTTGAAGCAGATCCTTGAAAAATGTATCGCTGCACATGGTGCAACAGGTACTGCAGAGACAATGGACAACATCAAAGCACTTGGATATAAATATTCCACACGTGCAGCAATGACGGTATCCATTTCCGATATGACCGTGCCGGAGGCTAAGAAAGATATTCTTGCTGAAGCACAGAAGACAGTAGAGCTTATCACGGATAAGTTTAATATGGGTCTTCTTACAGAAGAAGAGCGTTACAAAGCAGTTATCAATACATGGTATGCAGCCGATAATCAGTTGACAGAAGCGTTGATGAGCGGTTTGGATCGCTACAACAACATCTTCATGATGGCTGATTCCGGTGCCCGTGGTTCTCAGGCACAGATCAAGCAGCTCGCAGGTATGCGTGGTTTGATGGCGGATACATCCGGTCGTACGATCGAATTGCCGATCAAGTCTAACTTCCGTGAGGGTCTTGATGTATTGGAGTACTTCATTTCCGCACATGGTGCCCGTAAGGGATTGTCGGATACAGCGCTTCGTACAGCCGATTCCGGATATTTGACACGTCGTCTCGTTGACGTATCTCAGGAATTGGTTATTCGTGAGGTAGACTGCTGTGCAGACCGCGATATGATTCCGGGAATGGAAGTAACCGGATTTATGGATGGTAAAGAGCTTATCGAGTCATTGGAAGAGCGTATTACAGGTCGTTTCTCCTGCGAAGACATCTACGATGATGAAGGCGAGCTTATTGTTAAGAAAAATCACATGATCACACCAAAGCGTGCTGCTCGTATTGTTAATACAAAGGCAATTGTAGATGCAGGCGATAAGGCTAAGGTTAAGATCCGTAACATTCTTACCTGTAAGTCACATATCGGTGTTTGTGCAAAATGTTATGGTGCCAACATGGCAACCGGTGAGCCGGTACAGGTTGGTGAGGCTGTCGGAATCATCGCAGCACAGTCCATCGGTGAGCCGGGTACACAGCTTACCATGCGTACGTTCCATACAGGTGGTGTGGCCGGTGACGATATCACACAGGGTCTCCCTCGTGTCGAAGAGTTGTTTGAGGCACGTAAGCCGAAGGGACTTGCAATTATCGCTGAATTTGGCGGAACAGTATCTATTCGCGATACTAAGAAAAAGCGCGAAGTGATCATTACAAATGAAGAAACCGGTGAGCAGAAAGCATATTTGATCCCATACGGTTCTCGAATCAAGGTATTAGAGGGTCAGACTTTGGAGAAAGGTGAGCCGCTCACAGAAGGTAGCGTAAATCCACATGATATTCTCGAGATCAAGGGTGTACGTGCCGTGCAGGATTACATGATCCGCGAAGTGCAGCGTGTATATCGTCTGCAGGGTGTTGAGATCAATGATAAGCATATAGAGGTTATTGTACGTCAGATGCTCAAGAAGATCCGTGTCGAAGACAACGGTGATTCCGAATTCCTGCCGGGTGTTATGGTAGATGCATTAGATTTTGAGGATGAAGTTGAAAAACTCCAGGCAGAAGGTAAAGAGCCACCAGAGGGCAAGCAGGTAATGCTTGGTATTACAAAGGCTGCGCTGGCAACCAATTCCTTCCTGTCCGCAGCATCTTTCCAGGAGACTACAAAGGTCTTGACAGATGCCGCTATTAAGGGAAAAGTGGATCCACTGGTAGGTCTCAAAGAGAACGTAATCATTGGTAAGCTCATCCCTGCAGGTACAGGTATGAAACGTTATCGTTCTGTACAGCTTGACTGCGATGAGGCGGCAGAGGACTATCTCGAAGAACAGCGTCTTGCAGCAATGAGAAGGCTGGAAGAAGGCGATGAATCCGAGGATGATGCAAAGGATAAAGACAAGTCCAAGGAAAAAGCAGAAGAAGCTCCGGAATCTGAAGAAGTATATTTCACATCGACAGAGGACGATGAGTAGTTTATAAAATACAGTCATTACGAGAAGCGCTTTAGCAAAATATTGCTCTAGTGCTTCTTGTTGTACTGTTATTGCAAAGTGATTGTGGGAACGGTGGGATATGGGAAAATTGAATAACTTAATTTTCAAGAAGAGAAAAAATGTATATTTTACTCTTCTTTTTTTGTTCCAGTTTTTTTGAAAATATGGTAAAATATGAGATACCAATATGGGGATTACGACAGCGTGTGCACACCGATACAAAATGTATAGGGGAGTGATGCAATGGATAAAGAAAGTATAGTGGACGTCCTCACTGCTGATACCGATGTATTTTTTGCCTGTTGGGATACAGACAATGGATGGCAGGTATTGACCAACGGAAATGCAAGTTTTCCGGCAGCATTATTTGCACAGAAAGGAATTGAAGCGTTACGAGATGTCGTTGCAGAATCAGACAGCAGACTATGTGATAACTTTTTGCAAGAAATTGACCGTGGCGTGGAAAGCCATAATAACGAAGACGTCATTAAAGGAAATTGTCGTACGGTACATATGCATATATTAGATATGCAAGGAGAATGTATATATTATCGCTTAAAATGCAATTTTATGAAAAGGGATGATGGAAGCATTGAGAAAATTGTTTTTCAGGCGAGAGAGTTGGATGCCGAAGAGAAATATCGGATTCATTTAGCACAATCGGTTACAAACGATCGCAATCCCAACGTGTTTACGCAAGATGTCATAAAATTGATGCGGAAGCATCAGAAATGTAAATTTGCGCTTATTCAGTTAGATGTAGAACGTTTCAAAGTGATCAATGAAATGTACGGAGAAGATTTTGGTGACGATCTTTTGAAATATTTCGAAAACACATTGAAATATATTTGTAATGAGATGCAGTTATATGTTCGCCTTACGGCGGATGTATTTATGATAGCTACACCATATGAAACAAAGGAAGATATATTAGCTTTTGTAAGTATGCTCGAGCAGAGATTGTCCGGTTATGAAAATGTTAAATATACACTCGCGTTTGGTGTTTGTTTCGTTACAGATATAAATACCAACCTACGATTATATGGAGACGGGGCAGCATTAGCAAGGCAAAGCATTAAGGGAGACGCACTACACAAAGTTGCGTTCTATCATGAATCTATGCGTACGGATGCACGTAAGCGTAAGTTTTTAGAAGATGCTATGCATCAAGCGTTGGAAAACCATGAATTTGTCATGTATTTGCAGCCAAAGTACAGTATTTCGACATGCAAAATGGTAGGTGCAGAAGCTCTTGTTCGCTGGCAGCATCCAGAGAAGGGCTTAATACCACCCAACGATTTTATACCGATATTTGAAGAAAATGGTTTTGTGATCCCTCTAGATGAGTTTATGTGGGAGGAGGCATGCAAACTCCTTGCGGAATGGCAACGCGAGGGAAAAGAAATGCTTCCGATCTCCGTCAATGTCTCTAGAAGACATTTGATAGATGATTATTTTGTGGAGGTATTGAATCATCTGATAGAGAAGTATCAAATACCAAAACATTATCTTGAGATTGAGATCACAGAAACAGAGCAGAGTAAGATGCAGGAAAGGGGTATAGCATTACTCAAAGAAAATGGATATACTCTGCTAATGGATGATTTCGGATCCGGTTACTCGACATTGAATATGCTTAAAGATACACAATTTGATGTTATTAAAATCGATCGTGTCTTTTTACAAAACTTTATTGCATCCGATCGTGGACAAAAAATAGTAGAACACACGATCAAAATGAGTCAGGATATTGGTCTGGGTATGGTAGCAGAAGGTGTAGAGACTAAGGAGCAGGCAGAATTTTTATCAAACTGTGGCTGCGATATAGCGCAGGGGTTTTATTATGCAAAACCAATGTGCGTAGCAGATTTTAAGCAATTACAACTTGGAAAGGCAAGGTGATAGATATGAGACATAAAATTATTTGCATTGACCGAATGTGTGGAAGCGGTGGTAAAGAGATTGGAAGACTGGTCTCCAAAAAGCTTGGTATAGGATTCCATGACAGCAATCTCTTGGAATTAGCCAAAGAACATGGTGGAATCACATCGAGTTCACTGGATGATTCTGATGAAAAGGCTACCAATCCGTTTTATTACAAACTGATTTATGAGGGAAATGAGAATGTAAAACAGGAACAACCGGCAACAGAGATGCTGTTTCACCTGCAGAGTGCAGTAATTCAGCAGATCGCCAAGGAAGAGGACAGTGTGATCGTGGGACGGTGCGCTGATTTCATTCTCAAAGACGACGACGTTGACATCCTCAGTGTGTTTATTACAGCACCTTTAGCAGACCGTATCACGCGAGAGATGGATGTTGATGACATGAATGAGACCCAGGCAAAGAAATTTATCCGCAAGATGGATATGCGCCGTAAGAACTATTATAACTATTTTACAAAGGGAGATTGGGGCAAAAAGAATACATATGATCTTATTCTTAACAGCTCCAAACTTGGTGTCGAAGGGACGGTGGATATTCTATGCAGCCTCTACCGGAACTTTATGGGGCAATGAGAAACTCTTCATTAAGCTGATCCGATCGCGTAAGCACAAAATGTACAATAACTTCCGGTATGGGAAGTTTGAGTTAGTGACCTCCTTTTGTATGAGGTGATCCCTGTTATCGCTGTATGTTTCTGATTCGTGGTAGACAGCTAAATCCGCAATGTTACAAACTGGAGGTCATTATATATTGGATTTATTTTATCAGCTGCAAAATAGCCATAATTTTACTGATATAATAAGCAACATGTGGATCGGTCAGTAACTTCAGGCATGAAAAGCTTTTGATGAAATGTCGTCAATGCCAGTATTTATGGGGGTTGCGTCGCTTTTTTCTTGAAAAGGAAAATAAAAAATCAAAAAAAGTTGAAAAAAGTTTTAAAAAGTTGTTGACAAGTTGTTCATCGAGTGATAATATATATCTCGCTGACGCACGAGAGAGTGAACAGCAAAGACCTGATAAGAGGTCAGAGAAACTTGATAACTGAATAGTAAAACAACCCTGAAAATTCTAAATAAAGGATGAGATGAAAACACATCCTAAAATAAAGATTTTCAATTCTGATCATCATAAAACATGCTTTATGAAGATCGCGCGAGACCAAGACGAAAGTCAACGGTAAAAACGGAAGCCAAAGTGAAAACTAAGGCAGGAACTTAAACATGAGAGTTTGATCCTGGCTCAGGATGAACGCTGGCGGCGTGCCTAACACAT
>ENA-OZKW01000488-OZKW01000488.1-human-gut-metagenome-genome-assembly--contig:-NODE-488-length-11255-cov-4.157143_pt1 | contig 11255 bp, 9 predicted proteins | sample MGYA00244833_ERZ653778 | MGnify/ENA primary metagenome ERZ653778 (study PRJEB26926, sample SAMN06165284) | human gut metagenome | biome: ENVO:00009003; feature: ENVO:2100002; material: ENVO:00002003... | reverse complement strand
ATACAAAGACAAATACAAAGACAAATCCGAAAGCAGATAGTTCAGGCATTCCGAAGACTGGCGATCATGAAAATGCAGGACTGATGCTTGCAATGCTGTATCTTAGCGGAGCGGTAATAGCAGGATCAGTTGTAATTTGGAAAAAGAAAAAGTATAGAGCCTGAGAAGAAAAGTAAAAAATGAAAGGCAATAAAAGAAGTTGGGAACGTACGTTGTGACGTTTCCTTTTCTTTTGAAAAAACTGAAATATTACAGAATTTATTGACCCCGACATCTTAAAAAGAAAGAGGAGAAAAAATATGGATCAGATAAAAAGAAGAGATGCAGGAATTGCATACATAGCGGATAAAGAAGTGATGGAGCAGCAAAAGCGTGCGAGAAAGCTGACTCAGGAATTGAATACGGTTGACCGGAGCGATTTTGAGAAAATTGAAAAAATTACTACCTTTGAGCGATTTTGTTTTAAACTGGAAAGAGTATGTCCGAAATCAAATGCATCGGCATTCTGACCTCCGGAGGCGATGCCCCGGGCATGAATGCGGCCATCCGCGCCGTAACGCGCAGCGCGATCTTCAACGGGTTCTCCGTGAAGGGCATCATGCGAGGATACAAGGGTCTTGTATTCAACGAGATCGTTGAGTTCAAGTCGCAGAGCGTGAGCAACATCATCCAGCTGGGCGGCACGATCCTGAAGACTGCCCGCTGCAAGGAGTTCACCACACCCGAGGGCCGCAAGGCCGCCTACGACAACATGACGGCCGCCGGAATCGATGCCCTGGTGGTCATCGGCGGCGACGGTTCGCTGACCGGCGCCCGGCTCTTCGCCCAGGAGTACAACGTCCCGATCGTCGGCCTGCCCGGAACGATCGACAACGACCTGGGAGGCACCGACTCGACCATCGGATACGACACGGCGCTCAACACGATCATGGAGGCCGTCGATAAACTCCGCGACACCGCCTCGAGCCACGAACGCCTCTTCTTCGTCGAGGTGATGGGCCACACGGCCGGCTACCTGGCCCTCAACAGCGCCATCGCCACCGGATCCGAGGCGGCAATCATCCCCGAGATGGAGACCGAGGTGGACCAGCTGGCCGAGCTCATCAACCACGGGTTCCGCAAGAGCAAGAACTCGGCAATCGTCATCGTCGCCGAAAACCCCAAGACGGGCGGAGCCACGGCTCTGGCCGAGCGCGTCAAGAAGGAGTTCCCGCAATACGATGCCCGGGTGACGATCCTGGGCCACATCCAGCGCGGCGGATCGCCCACGGCCGTGGACCGCATCCTCGCCTCGCGCATGGGCGAAGCGGCCATCGAGGCCATCCTCGACGGACAGCGCAACGTGATGATCGGCATCGAGAACGGCAAGATCGTCTACGTGCCCTTCGTCAAGGCGATCCAGCACAACAAGGGAATCGACCGCAACGCACTGGAACTGGTGAAGATTCTCTCGATATAAAACCTGCACCGAACACCCACTACAACACCCACAACCGCAGCGAATGAAACGCGTTATTGGCATCGGAAATGCCCTGACCGACATGCTGGTCAATCTGAAGACCGACTCCGTACTGGGGCGGTTCAAACTGGCGAAAGGCTCGATGAGCCTCGTGGACACGCAACTACAGACCGAAATCTCGAAATCCGTGGCGGGACTCCCCTACTCGCTCTCGCTCGGAGGATCGGCCGGCAATACGATCCGCGCCATGGCGCAGCTCGGCTGCAAGGTCGGATTCATCGGCAAGGTCGGACACGACACGACGGGCGACTTCTTCGTACAGGCGCTCGAGAACCTCGGCATCGAGCCGATCGTCTTCCGCGGACAGGAGCGCTCGGGCAAGTGCGTGTCGCTCATCTCGGCCGACGGCGAACGGACGATGGTGACCCACCTGGGCGCCGCGCTGGAACTCTCGGCCGAGGAGATAGAACCGACGATCTTCGACGGTTACGACTGCCTCTACATCGAGGGATATCTGGTGCAGAGCCACGAGCTGATCCTCAAGGCGGCGCGCACGGCCAAGGAGTGCGGGCTGGAGGTGGCCATCGACCTGGCCAGCTTCAACATCGTGGCCGAGAACCTCACCTTCCTGCGGGAGCTGGTGCGCGAATACGTCGATATCGTCTTCGCCAACGAGGACGAGGCCAAGACCTTCACGTGCGAGGCCGAACCGCTGAACGCCCTGCAGGCGATCTCGGAGATGGCCGGGCTGGCCGTCGTGAAGATCGGCACAAAGGGGGCGCTCATCAAGCGCGGCGACGAGGTGGTGCACGTGGGCATCATGGCAGCCGCCAAGCGGGTCGATACCACCGGCGCGGGCGACTTCTACGCCGCCGGATTCCTCTCGGGCCTCACCGAGGGGCTGACGCTGCGTCAGTGCGGCACGATCGGCGCCATCACGGCCGGCAAGGTGATCGAGGTGGTGGGCACGACCTTCGGCGAGGAGGCCTGGCAGGATATCTTCCGGCTGGTGAACAAGGTCAAGCACGAGAAATATCTCTTCTGACCCCTCGGAAGGGACAGGATGAAGGGACGCCGGACGGGTTTTCCGTCCGGCGTCCCTTTTCCATATACACCCGTGCATCCCCGCCGTCGGGACAGGGAGCGGAAAGCCGGAATAAACACCATTACGATTTTCCGGAGCGGGGCCTGACGCCGAAAAAGAGGCCCCGGCTGATGCCCCACCGCAGGCGCAGCAGCCATACGCCGCGGCGCGGCGACAGGGTCAGCAGCAACAGCAGGGTCGCGCCCCACTTGAACAACTCCAGCAGGCAGGTGCGCACCACCCGATGGTGGATCTGCGCCCGAAGCCGCTGACTCACCCCCACATGCCGGCTCAGACGGCGGAAATAGGCGACGGTGAGCTTCGACGGCGGAATGATGTGCCACATGACCGCCCCCGGAACATACCAGATCGTCTCGCCACCCTGCAGCAAACGCTCGAAAAAGTCATTCTCCTCGCCGCCGATCAGTTCTCCGTTCACACGTCCCAGCGAGGGGTCGAACCCCCCGTAACCGACCAGCCCCGCACGCCGGAAAGCCATGTTCCCGCCACCGGGCACCCGTCCTGCCGGGAAAGGCCGTACGTCGGGGCCGAAATCCATCGGATTGGCGATCGGCATCTCGACCCACCGGGACATCCACGCCGGGCGTCCCTCGGGATACTCGGCGATGATGCGCCCCCCGGCAACCACGGCACCGGGATGCGTATCGAAGAAGTCGGCATAGGCGCGCAGGAAATCGGCGTTCACCCGCTCGTCGTCGTCGATGAAGGCCACGAGCGGGGCCGCCGCCTCACGCAGGCCCCGGTTGCGGGCATAGGAGACCCCGGGGCCGGTTTCGCGGACCATGCGCAGCCGCACGCCGGGATGTGCGGACCGAAACGCGGCGAAACGCTCAGCCGTATCGTCCGTCGAATTGTTGTCTACAACGACACACTCCCACTCTTCCGCCGGAAGCGATTGCCGCACAACCGATTCGAGCGCCGCAAGCAGCGGCACGGCACGGTTGTGGGTGGGGATCACGAGCGAGATGCGAATCATTGTACGAAAATAGCAATTTCTTCGCAAAAAATGCTATATTTGCGGAAATTTCAAATCAAACCAAAGTCTTACGACCATGCACAAACTGATTCGCGTCTGTCTGCTGACGCTCGCAACCGTGTTGTCCGCCTTCACGGCATCGGCGCAGAGCGTCACATGGAAAAGTTCCGTCGAGCCGCTCGACGGCGACATCTACCGGATCGTATTCGAAGCCTCGATCCCGACGCCTTACCACATGTACGACATGGGGCCCTACGGAGGCGGACCGAACGCTACGACGATCGTCATCACGCCCGGCGAGGGCATGACTCTCGACGGCGGCGTTGAGCAGCTCACCACTCCGGAACGACACTACGACGAGATGTTCTCGATGGAGATCGGCACCTTCTCCGGAAAGGCGCAGTTCGCGCAGCGCGTGCGCCTCACGGCAGAGCAGGCAACGGCCAAAGCCCAGATCGAATGGATGATCTGCGACGACACGAGCTGCATGCCACCCGATGACACCGAGCTCACGATCACCGTGCCGGCCGGTGCAAAGGCCGAGTCGGTGCCCGCCGCCGAGATCAAACCCGCAATGCCGGCCGCCCCCGACGCCGAGATCGCCGCACCGGCCACCAAGGATGCCGCAGGCGGCGGATCGCTCTGGTCGCTCATCATCGAAGCCATCCTCTGGGGCTTCGCCGCCCTCCTGACGCCCTGCGTCTTCCCCATGGTCCCGATGACCGTCTCCTACTTCCTCAAGGGTGAAGGCGGCGTAGCCATGGGACGCCTCCGCGCCTCGCTGTACGGTCTGTTCATCGTATTGCTCTACACCGTGCCCATCGCCGCGATCATCCTCATCACGCGCATCGTCGGCGGAGACGCCGTGACGGCCGACATCTTCAACTGGCTGGCCACGCACTGGCTGCCCAACGTCATCTTCTTCCTCGTGTTCATGGTCTTCGCCGCCTCGTTCTTCGGAGCGTTCGAGATCACCATGCCCTCGTGGATGGTAAACAAGACCGACTCGAAGGCCGACACCAAGGGGCTCGGCGGCATCTTCTTCCTCGCCCTGACGCTCGTTCTGGTATCGTTCTCCTGCACGGGCCCGATCGTCGGTTCGGTCCTCATCAAGTCCACCTCCGGAGAGTTCTGGGCGCCGATCGTCACGATGTTCGCCTTCTCGATCGCCTTCGCGCTTCCGTTCACCCTCTTCGCCCTCTTCCCCTCGGTGCTGAAGAAGCTCCCGAAAAGCGGCGGCTGGCTCAACTCCGTGAAGGTCGTCATCGGATTCATCGAGGTCGCCCTCGGCATGAAGTTCCTTTCGGTGGCCGACCAGACCTACCACTGGGGGCTGCTCGACCGTGAGATCTATCTCGCCGTATGGATCGTTGTCTTCTCGCTGCTGGGGCTCTACCTGCTGGGCAAGATCCGCTTTGCACACGACGACGAAGTGAAGCACCTCGGCGTGGGACGCCTCGCCCTGGCCATCGTCACCTTCTCGTTCGTGGTCTACATGATCCCGGGCATGTGGGGCGCCCCGCTCAAGGGGCTCTCTGGATACCTCCCGCCGATCACCACGCAGGATTTCGTCCTCGGAGCCAATACCGCGGCAGCTCCCGCCGCAACATCGGACAGCGGTATCGGGAAGCCCAAGTACAGCGACTTTCTCCACCTCCCGCACGGACTCGAGGGATTTTTCGACCTGGAGGAGGCGGAAGCCTATGCCGCCAAGGTCGGGAAACCCCTGTTCATCGACTTCACGGGCCACGGCTGCGTGAACTGCCGAGAAATGGAGGCCCGCGTATGGTCCGACCCCGAGGTGCTGGAGATCCTGCGCAACGACTATGTCATCTGCGCCCTCTACTCGGACGACAAGAAGGTGCTGCCCGAGGAGGACTGGGTCACGACCGATGCCGGAAAGGTCCTCAAGAGTCTCGGGAAGATCAACTCCTACTACGCGCTGAAGACCTACGGTGTGAATGCACAGCCCTACTACGTCCTGCAGGGCCGCGACGGGAAACCGCTGGTCGAGCCCCGCGGGTATAACCTCGACGTGGAGGCGTTCGTCCAATTCCTCCGCAGCGGCGTAGAGGCCTACAAAAAACAATAAACAGAGCCGAGGCCACGGCAAAGCATGCCCATGGCCCCGGCCCTGCAAAAAAGCCGCCCGAAGAGACGAACTCTTCGGGCGGTTCCGTAATCGAGGATCCATTTATTCCATTTTATCGCAAACAATACAAGCACACGTCACTCGATACGGTCGGCAAACCGGCTCCACCCGGCTGCCTTTTTATATGCATCGGCCGTTCCTGCCGGCACGATGATCTTCTCCACATCCTTCGGAAAGCCGTACCACTGGTCGAGAATCAGCCCGGCAACGGGCGGTGTCGCGGCCTCCACGCGGACCTCACGGATTCCCGTGTTGTCGAACGCCCCGAAAGCAATCTCCCCGACGCCTGCCGGAATGACGATCGACGATACCCGGATATTGCCGGACAGCAGTCCCTGCTCCAGAGTCCGGATGCTCCGCGGAATGGCAAGCCGCTCAAGCGAAGGACATCCCACGAAACAGGAACCCCGAAGAGCGCCGTCGGCCGTATCGCCCGACGCACCATGAACCGAAACTTCGACCAATGACGCGCAAAGGTAGAAGGCACGGCCAGCAATCTCCGTAACCCCGTCGGGCAATACGACCGATTCGACGGCGCTCTCGCGAAAAGCCTCGAAACCGATCTTGCGGACCGTCTCGGGAATCTCCACCCGCTTGAGCCGTCCGGTACCCAAAAAGGCCTGCGTTCCGATCTCGGCCAACCGGGCGGGCCAGACGATCTGCTCGATGTCCGCATAGGCAAAGAGGTTTTTGGGCAAGGCGGCAAGCTGCGTCCGGCTCATGTCCACACGCGTAAGCCCCGCACAATGGTAGAAGGCATGATCGCCCAACTGCTCGAGACTCGCGGGCAGGATGATCTCGGGAACAGAAGCTCCGCAGAAGGCCATCTCGCCGATCGTCCGCAACCCCTCGTTGAGTTTGAGGCTCTTGATCCTGCGAGCCGCAAACGCCTTCTCGGGGATTTCGCGCACGATCTCGGGCAGCACGATCTCATCGGCCTCGGGCCAGACCTCGGTAAGCACGCCGTTCTCCACACGCACGGGAAGGACCGTCACCGTAAACGACGTCTCACGGTCTCCGACCTCAATGGTCAGCTCCAGCTCCCCGGCCGGACGCTCGGACGAAAAGCCCTTCACTTGTGCAGGCGTAACCTCCACGGCCTGCTCCTTATCATCCTCATAGCGACCCATCACCTCGAGTCCCGTCAGGTCAAGGGGTTCGCCAAGACAATAGACAAGTTTGTCGGGCTTGCGGCTTACGCGCAGGCTCACCGGACCGGGATCCGACGGAACGCCCGGTTTCTCATCAAGTCCCTCGAGACGGATCTCCGCGCGCTGCGACCGTCCGACCTCGACGGTCCGTCCGACGGACCAGAGGTGATAGTTGTCTCCGGTCCCCTGCAGCACGGCAAAGGTCACATAACGCTGCTTCGCACCCGAAAACCAGCGGTCCACACGCATCGTATACTGCACCACGCCGTCCGCTCCTGCAGTCAGGGTCTCGAGCGGCGCGGCAAAGGGATTCTTCTCCAGGGCCTTGCCGCCGGCCTCGTCGTAGACCCGAACTTCGGTGCCCGGGACGGGAGTGCCGTCGGGCAGGAGGACCGCAATACGCACGGTCGCATCCTTGCCCGGGTTAGGCCCCTGTTCCTTTTTACATGCCATGAATGCAAGCGGGAGAGCCGTCATCATAGCCAGAACAAATTTCAATTTCATCTCTTTCCAAATAATTGATTCACCTAAAAACTCGACTGCAAAGATAGCGGACAGAAGCCATTGAGGCATTACACGCTCTGGACAAAAACCTAACACGCCTTTAAAATAAACATTGTAAATCAGCAAATTACAAACAACGGACAACTAAAAATCCAACACCGTCCTGACAAGGGCGCTCCGAAGGGGAAAACAAGCGTCCGAAGGCGGCGGAAGAGTCCGGCAGCATCCTCCGCACGTAATACACCGGTAGCCGGGAAACCGTCCGAACACGAGGAGGGAGCCCGACTCGCCAATGGACGTCGAAGAAAGGCTGGAGACAACCGGTCCCGGACGACACAGGGGAGAAAGGAAAAAGGAAAGTTACCTTTGCGTCAGCTGCAGAAAAAAAAGAAGCGGACAACTCTTTCGAATTGTCCGCTTTGGTAGCGGGAGGAGGACTCGAACCTCCGACCTTCGGGTTATGAGCCCGACGAGCTGCCAACTGCTCCATCCCGCGATATATCTTTCAGATCTCCGATCTATCGCTTTTGCGTGTGCAAAGATAAGGCAAAAAAATCACATCTGCAAATCAAAACGGAAGTTTCGCCCGAACTTGCCACCCTCACGCCTTTTTATCAGAGGGTTACGCCGTAAAATTATTTTACGGCCGCCGCGACGATCTCCGACAGGTCGCGGATCTCGCGCCGTGTACCCCGCCCGATCGCCTTCTTGCACAACGGGCAGGCCGTGACGATCACATCGGCTCCCGTCTGTTCGAGTTCCGCAGCCACCGAACGGGCGATGCGTACCTGCTGGCTGTCGGAGATGGCCGTATTGGCCACCGACGAACCGCAGCAAAGGGCGTTCTCGCGCGTGGAGGCGGGTTCGAGCAACTCGCCGATCGCCTCGATCACGGCCCGGGGTTCGTCGTAAATCCCGCTGCCGCGCCCCAGTTCGCAGGGGTCGTGGTAGGTGAAGCGCATCGTCCCGTGCTCGAGCCGGATACGGCCCGCACGGATCAGCCGCAGCATGTACTCCGAGTGATGCAGCACCTCGATCCCCTCCAGGTGATAATCCTCGCGGAAGACCTTCAGGCAGATCGGGCACGAGGTCACCAGCGTCGTGATCCCATGTTTGCGGAACAGTTCGGTGTTGTAACGCATCATCTTGCGGGCCGAGTCGGTCTCGCCGGCCAACTTCAGCGGCCGTCCGCAGCAGACGCCGCCCTCGCGGTCGGCCCACCAGACCTCTTCGCCCGCCGCATCGAAGACCCGGGCCATCGCCGTCATCGTCCGAGGCGTCAGCAGGGTCATGCAGCCGGCAAAATAACCCACCTTGCCCGTACCCGACGAACGGTCCACACCGGCCAGATAACCGTAACGTCTCTCGTCGGGGACGTTGCGCATCCGGTCGCGCGAATTGAGCCGCAGCGTATTGAGGTCGATGCCCACGGGGCACTTCTCGGCACAACGCCCGCACATCAGGCAGTTGTCGGCCGTCTCGCGGCGCAGCATGCCGTAACGGCGGTCTCGCAGGAAATAGACCGACTGCACGGTGCGTATGTCGAGCACGCTCTGCAGCTGGCAAGGGTCGATGCAGATGCCGCAGCGCGAGCAGGCCTCGACCTGGAAACGGTCGAACGAGGTCTCCTTCTCGCCCGAACGCAGCCGGTAGCGGCGCAGGAAGATGAGCGGGATCTCGGTGAAGATGTGCATGTAGCGCGAGAAAGGCAACGCCACGAAGAAGAGCCCGAGGCAGGAGGAGTAGAACCACCAGGCAGCCGACTCGAGGTTCATCAGCGGCAGCACGCCGACGTGTGCCGCCATCCATCCGCCGAGCGAACCGGTCAGGAAGCTCCCGCCGCCGTACAACGCGCAGGTCGTGCTCTCGGCCAGCAGGCGTGCCGGGAAGATGAACCACAGGGCCGACAGGGCGATGCGGTCGCCCAGGACGTGTTTCGTCGTGCGGCGCATGCCCATTGCCCGCGAGCAGAAACGCTTGCCCCAGGCCAGGGCCACGCCCGAGAGGACAAAGAGCAGCAGCAGGTCCATCAGGAGGTCGAAGACGGGCTTGTGTTCGAGTCCCGTGGCGAAATACTTGAAGAAGACGTGACCCTGCAGGGGCACGTAACGGAACCCGAGGTAGGCCACCGTCTCGATCCAGCCCACCGAGATCAGGAGAAACCAGCCGAAGGCCAGCGACATGTGCATGTAGCCCAGCAGGGGATTGACGCGGAAGATCCTCCGGTGGAGGAGCGACTCGCGGATGACCTCCCACACGGCCTGCAACGTGCGCCGCGTGGGCAGTCCGCGCAGGATCAGCATCTTGTCGGCCCGCGGCAGGCGGTAGAGCCACGTTCCCCACTTCCAGAGGAGCGTGAGGAACATCACGGCCGCACCGGCCATGAAGGGTATGCAGAACGGAGCGAAAAAGTTCATGGTCAGAAGTCCCCCAGTTTACGTTTGATGAGCATCACCACCCCCCGCGTATTGATTCCGCGCGGGCAGACCAGCCGGCACTTGCCGCACAGCATGCACTTGTTCATCTCCTCATAGGCGCCCTGGTATTCGCCCCGGCGCACGAGCGTGTGGACCTTGCGGAAGTTGAACTCGGTGAGGTTGCCGGCCGTGCAGACCGCCGTGCAGGCCCCGCATCCGATGCAGGTCTGCAGTTCGGGCATCTCGCGCAGGATCTCGTCGCTCTTGCGCAGGTTGTTGCGGTCGAGGTCGATGGCGCGGGGCTTGGAGATGGTGTATCCGAAATTGATTGCCGCCATAGCCTATGCCTGCAGGTACTCCGCCACGGCATCGGCCGCGGCGGCGCCCTCGTTCAACGATTCGCCGATGTTCTTCGGGGCGGTCACCGTCCCGGCATAGAAGATCCCCTCGACCCCGCTGCTCACGTTGCCCAGGAAGAGGTCACGCGGGGCCATGAAGCCGCTCGACGCCTGCCGCAGCCCGGCCGAGGCGGCGAAAACGGGATTGTCGTCGTTGGCCCGCATGCCGACGATGAGCACCAGCATATCGACGCTCATCCGCAGCGGGCGTCCCGTCAGCGTATCCTCGGCCTTGATCTGCACCCTCCCGTCGATCGTCGGGCTGGCCTCCGAGATACGCCCCCGCACGAAGTGGATGTTGCAGCGCTGCTGCGCCTCGCGGTACATCTCCTCGTAGCCGGGACCGAACATGCGGATATCCATGTAGAAGTTGAAGACGTCGGCGTCGGGGAAGAGCCGTTTCATCTCCATGGCCTGCTTCACGCCCGTGATGCAGCAAACGCGCGAGCAGTGCTGCTGGCAGACCTTCTCGTCGCGCGAACCCACGCAGTGCAGGAAGGCGATACGGCGCGGAGCCGTTCCGTCGGCCTTGGCCACACGCCCCTCGTTGAGCATCCGCTCGATATCGACCGTCGTGAAGACATTGTCGTAGATTCCGTATCCGTACTCCTCCTTGATCGAGGCGTCGAAGAGCGTGAAGCCCGTCGCGAGGACCACGGCATCGCACGCGAGCGTCCGGCCGTCGGCCAGTTCGACGCTCCGCGACGTGAAACGCCGCACCCCGACACCGGCCATCACCTCGATGCCGGCCTCATTGACCCTCCGCCGCAGGTCGGAGAGCACCTCCCCGGCCGGCGTGAACGACGGGAAGAGCACGTGCCAGCCGCGCAGCTTTCCGCCCAGTTCCATCTCCTTCTCGACGATGACGGCCTCGATACCCCGCGCCGCAAGCCGCAGAGCCGTCTGCATGCCCGCGACACCGCCGCCCATGACGATCACTCGTTTCTTCATCTGCAAAAATATCGTTCTCCCGCGGCGGCACGTCCGTTCTTCCGAAACCGGACGCACTCAACCGCCGTATGGTTTATCACTCCCTGATATCGTACACCTGTCTCTTATACACATCTCCGAGCCCACGAGACCGAGGCTGATC
>ENA-OZKW01000477-OZKW01000477.1-human-gut-metagenome-genome-assembly--contig:-NODE-477-length-11369-cov-4.023511_pt1 | contig 11369 bp, 9 predicted proteins | sample MGYA00244833_ERZ653778 | MGnify/ENA primary metagenome ERZ653778 (study PRJEB26926, sample SAMN06165284) | human gut metagenome | biome: ENVO:00009003; feature: ENVO:2100002; material: ENVO:00002003... | reverse complement strand
GCAGCGTCAGATGTGTATAAGAGACAGGCCCCATCGGCAGCGGATTTTCTCCCAGTCCTGCCTCGATGGTATATCCCGGACGGTCATAAAAATTGATAAACCAGTCTTTGTATCCGGCATACCCGGATGCCGCCGGTGTTTCCTCAATCCGGTAACCACTCACTTTGGAAAAATATTCCGCAATGCGGCGGGCACCTTCCGGTTCCTCATCGAGATACTTCCAGTAAATCACTTCTCCCTGTGTGTGATATGCAAGAATCAGGGAAAAATCACGGTTTCTCGTAAAATCAAACATGGCAGTACTCTCCGGGACACTAAGCGGTGTCTGTCCCACGTAATCCCTCGGTGCCGGGCGGTTATACCCCTGTTCAAATTTTATTTTCTTTGCCATATCCCATCCTGCCGGAAACTGCAGATTCAGATCCACACCCTGGATATTTGCTTTCCAGCCATCCGGAAACGGAATATCCGGGAATCCGGACGCAATGCGGACCGCACGGCGATAATAAAATCCTTCCGTCAAAAGCCCATTTACCAGATCCACACCATCCGGATTGACCAATGGTACAAGATACAGGGAATATTCTTCAAACAGCCGCTCCGGGTACAGTTCTTCATACATACGTTCGTCTGCATATGTCTCTAACAGCTGCTCCACAAACTTTAAAAGTACCGGTGTGGTAATACTCTCATTTGCATGAAAAGAAGCATTGTACCCCACCTCTACCGGACCATTTCCCAACTGCAGCGACCACAGGGGTGTTCCCATAACACTTCTTCCGATTGTTCCCACCTGCAGATAGGGATAACGTGCCTGCAAGCCCTCGATGATCCACCCGGTAAGCAGGGAAGTGTATGGAACTTCTCCGGAAACCAACGGAAAATTAAGTGGTACAACAACCGTACTTCCAATCTGTAATGCTCCGGCATCCGTTCCGGGATTTGCATGCATCACTCGCTCCATCGTTGTGTTATGCATTTTTGCAATGGAGAAAAAGGTATCTCCTGCTTTTACCTCGTGTGTGATATACCCACGTAAAAAGGGCAGTAGACGGTTCCACTGTGCTTCTTTTACCGCACACTTTCCGCTGCTGCCCATTACTTTTTCCACGGCTGCACAGGTCTTTGGTCCAAAAATTCCATCCAGCATCACCTGCTGTCCTGCACGCTGCAATGCCAGCTGCAGATATTGTACCCAGATTCCCTGATCCCCAGGATATAATTCTTTCATTTTGTTCCTGCCTTATTCTCATTCTTTTTATTTTATGAGAATCAGACAGTTTTGTTTCCATTATGCAAATGCTTCTGCTACATTTTCTTCTGTTACTTCTTCCTTCTCATCGAGCAGATTGTTCATGCTCTTTAAGCTGATCAGAAGTGTGGACGTGTTGTGAAGCAATGCCGATGTGGTCGGTGGAAATACCCCTGCCACACCAAGAACGATCAATGAGGTGTTAATGCCTACAATCAGACGGTAATTTCTGTGAATCCGCTCCATCAGCCCATTACTGATCTTCTTTAAGGTAACGAGCTCATGGAGATCATCTGCACCCACCGTCACATCTGCAATCTCGCGTGCGATCTGTGCACCATCACTGATGGCAATGCCGACATTCGCTGCAGACAATGCCGGAGAATCATTGATACCGTCACCGACCATGATCACCTTTCTTCCGGCATTCTTTTCTGCCTCAACAAAGCTTGCTTTATCTTCCGGCAATACCTCGGAATGATACTCATCCACACCGACTTTTTTCGCAATCACAGATGCCACGCGGTCGCTGTCTCCGGTCATCATAACAACCTTGGAGATTCCGAGTTTCTTTAACTTTGCAATAACCTCAACCGCTTCCAGACGAAGTGGATCTTCGATGCAGATCACTGCCACAAGCACTCCGTCAATCGCCATATACAGGTGGGAATACTGCTCCGGAAGCTGCTCAAATATCTCTTTCTTTCCCTCCGGAATTGTAGCATTCTCATCCTCAAATACGAAATGATAGCTTCCGATCACAATATGTTTCTCCCCGATCTTGGAAGAAATACCGTGTGCGACAATGTACTCTACCTTTGAGTGAAGTTCCTCATGTACCAGATTCCGGTTTACTGCCTCACGTACCACAGCCTTTGCCATGGAATGTGGAAAATGTTCCTCTAAACAGGCAGCAATACGAAGCAGTTCATCCTCGGACTGATCATTGAAGGAAACAATCTTTGCCACTGTCGGCTGTGCCTTGGTCAGTGTACCGGTCTTATCAAAGACGATGGTATCCGCTTCCGCCATAGCTTCCAGATACTTGCCTCCCTTTACGGTAATGTTATAGGTACTTGCTTCCCGGATTGCAGAGAGCACGGACAATGGCATCGCAAGTTTCAATGCACAGGAGAAGTCCACCATTAACACAGAAATTGCTTTTGTCACGTTTCTGGTAAACAGCCATACAAGCCCTGTTCCCAGGAAGGTATATGGCACCAGTTTATCTGCTAAATGTTCGGCTTTTCCTTCCAGTGAGGATTTCAGTTTCTCTGATTCCTCGATCATCGCCATGATCTTTTCATACTTGCTTGATCCGTTTACTTCTCTGACGCGGATCGTAATCTCGCCTTCCTCGACAACAGTTCCGGCATATACCACGCCATCAGGTACTTTGCGGACCGGAACCGATTCTCCGGTTAAAGATGCCTGATTTACCATTGCCTCTCCGTCCGTTACCGTTCCGTCAAACGGGATCACATTTCCCATATGAATGCGCACTTCATCTCCGGACTGCACGTTGTCTGCGGAAACGAGTACTTCCTGTCCATCACACATCATCCATACCTTGCTGATGTTGAGTGACATACTGCGTGCCAGATCTCCCACGGATTTCTTATGTGTCCATTCTTCCAGCGTCTCTCCGATACCAAGCAGATACATCACAGATCCTGCGGTCGCAAAATCACCACGGATAATGGAAACACCAATGGCAGTTGCATCCAGTACCGGAACCTCGATCTTACCCTGAAACAGAGTCTGAAGCCCTTTCCAGATATACTTCACGGATTTCACCGCTGTGATGACTGCACGAACGGAAAACGGCAGAAACAGTTTGTTACCGAAATGCCAGAACGTCTGCTCCACCAGCTGATCCCAGTAATGCTGATTCATTTCTCTTCCGGAATTTTTAATATAGGTATCCGGAACATCCGTCTTTTCATACGAAAATGCCTTTAACACTTCAAGGATTGCATCTCTGTTTCCTTCATAACAAATGGTCACATCTTCGGTACGATTTTGAATTTTTGCGGAAATCACAGATTCACACTGTTCCAGATAATACTGTAATGTATCTGCCTGTGCAAATGACATACGACTCTGGATCACATGAATCCTCATTCTTCCTCTTATCTCATGTCTGATTTGAAATTTCATATCTATAACCTGCTTTCGATAAAAGAGATGTTACATATAAGGTAACATCTCTTTCATGCGTTTTTATGCCTCTGCTGTCTCTTCTGTAGTTTCTGTCTCTTCGGCAGTTGTCTCTTCGGTTACTTCCTCACCGTCAAATACTTCCTCTTCTTTTGCTGCACGGTCTTCGTTGATCTGCTTAGCCTCTGCATAGATATCCTCTGCATTCTCCTGTACCTTTGTAGCGGTCTTTAAAACAACTTCCTTTGCACGGAGTACGGCTGCTGTACAATTTGTATAAAGTTTCTTTGCATCCTTGCTGGAAAGAATCTTGATTCCTGCGGTACCGAACAGTACACCTGCTGCAAAAAGTCCGGTTTTCTTTGCATCAAAATTTTTGAAACACTTTAACATCGTTGTTTCCTCCTTAGTAACTGATTTATAATTTTGTTTTCCTGTTTAAAAACGTATTTTATGCCCCATTTTTCCAATTTGCAAGTATTTTTTTAGTCATCACGGCGTGCAAAAAAGAGCATAAAAAAAGGACTCACACCATCTATCATCCGATAAATAGCGGAGTCCCACACTTTATGCAACAACAATCCGGCTGTCCTTATTGAGAAAACTTATCATTACTGTTCCACGCCGGCTTTTCCTGCTGCAATCTTTTCTTTTTCTTTGTTCCAGAGTTTTTCTGCTGTAGGTGTCCAGTTCTCGGCATAAGGAGCAGCCTTTTCTTTCAGATGTTCCGGTGTCTCCGGTGACTGATAATCGGTATTTACTGCCTTTGACTCCTTTACCATCTCTCCAAGCTTATCCGGGTTCTCAAGCATCGGACACGGACGAAGCATATTGTCATTAAACGGCTGGTTGTCATGATATGCCTGGAATAACGGGCTCTTTAAAGCATCCAGCAGGCTGCAGTCATGAATATTTGCATTGGAATAATGAATAAATACGCATGGCTCCACATCACCCTTGGCATTGATATGTAAATATCTTCTTCCACCGGCGATACATCCACCGACAAACTGTGCGTCATTCTGGAAATCCATGCTGAAAATTGCCTTTGTCTGACGGAACTTACGGATACGGTGGAAAATTTCCTCTCTCTGTTCCGGTGTCGGTAACAGATCAACTGCTGCACCGTTTCCAACCGGCATATAGTGGAAGAACCATACAAATAATGCACCGCTCTCAACCAGCATATCAAAGAATTTTTCGCTGGTTACATCATCTAAATTCTTTCTGGTATAACAGGTAGAAATACCAAATGGTAAACCATGGCTCTTTAACAGGCTCATAGCGTGCTGTACTTTATCAAATACACCTTCGCCTCTTCGTCCATCGTTGGCTGTCTCGAATCCTTCCAGACTGATCGCCGGAACAAAGTTCTTGACACGAAGCATTTCCTGGCAGAACTCTTCATCAATCAACGTACCATTTGTGAAAGAAAGGAATTCACAATCCGGATGCATCTCGCAGATCTTGATCAGGTCTTTTTTACGTACCAATGGTTCTCCACCTGTATAAATATACATATAGGTACCAAGCTCCTTACCCTGACGTACGATAGAATCAATCGTATCCAGATCCAGATTCAGCTGATGGCCATACTCTGCTGCCCAGCATCCGGTACAGTGTAAATTACATGCAGAGGTAGGGTCTAACAGAATTGCCCACGGAATGTTACAGTTGTTTTCTTCAGCAAGCTGCTCCTGCAGTGCGCTGCCTTTTAAGCTTGCATTGAAAATGAAATTCTGGAAGAATGCCTTACGGACTTCCGGATTCAGCTGATAAATGCGAAGAATCAGCTGGTACCAGTTTCCCCTCTCCTGAATCACCTTGCGGATCATATTTCTCTGTGCCTCATACCATCCGTCCGGTGCAAATTTGTCAACCATATCCATCAGTTTCGGAATATTCTCCTCCGGATCTTTCTCCATATACTTTAAGGCCTGCTTGATTCCAAAGTTCTGAATACTCTTCTGTAATGACATTTTATTCATAATCTCAACTTCCTTTCATTCTGTCGCCATAACATGACAGAAATGTTTTTGTGTAATCTGAAAAGTATTATATCTTTTCTCTTCTTAAATTCAAGTGGACAAATGCACGAATGTGGGTAAAATTTGTCGAATTTTTCCAGATTACAGAATACTTCTGCCCTTATTTCTGACTCTGCAGCACATACTTTGCAATCATTTCCACACTCGAACGCAACAGTGCACTGAATTCCTGCGGGGACACACATTCCCTGTCCTCAAGCCATCTTACGAGTGCTGCCAGAAATGCATCCGAAAAGAAATGAATATAAAATTCCTCGTGTTCTCCTTTTTCCTCTTCCTCTACCATCGCAAGAAATTTACGATTGACAGGGACTAAAATATCCCGGAAATGTTCGGTAAAAGAGTTCTGCCCCTCAATCTGCAGTACTTTCGAATAGAATGTCCGGTGTTTATAAAAATACTCACAGATTTTTTCCAGTATATCCCATGTAAAGCCGGCATTTTTCCATTCTTCTTCTGAAAAAATCTTTGTAATTTCAGTGTCAAAAATCCAGTTGACCAGATCATATTTATCTTTAAAATGATAATAAAAACTTTTGCGGTTCATTCCGCATTCTTCGCAAATGTGTGATACACTGATCTTCGCAAAAGGTTTCTGTTCCAACAGTTTTCGAAGAGCTTCTGCAAATGCCTGTTTTGTGGCGTTTGAATATGGCATAACCGACTCCTCCTTATTCCTTTTCTCTTATCCATATTTTAACTATTGTACCACACTTTTTTTATTTTGTTACCCTTTTATATCTCTCATATGGAATTTGTATATATAATAGGAAAGAACCGCTACGATATACTCGGTAACGGCAAATCCGTACCACACACCCAATGCCTGTAACAACCGGCTGAGCACAAAAGAAACCGGCAGCATCACAACGATATAGCGCGCAAGAGAAATCAAAAGTGATGGCATGCCCTTTCCCAGTCCCTCCAGGACTCCGGAAAATGTAACGGAAACCGAGGATACCACGAATCCAAAACTGATGATTCTGAGTGCCGCACCTCCGATTTCCATTGTTGTGCGGCTTGTGGTAAACAATCCCATCAGCTGCTGCGGAATTGCACAGGAAATTACCATTCCCATAACCATAACCAGTGCGATCAATCCCATGGAGGTGTGCGTAATCTTTTTCACCCTGTCATATTCTCCCGCTCCATAATTATATCCAACGAGCGGCCGGATTCCCTGCACAATTCCGTTTGCCGTCAGATAAATAAATGTCTGCAGTTTATAATAAACTCCGAGCACCAGAATATAACTTCCCGGAAACGGCGCAAGGATTGCATTTAATGCGGACACCTGAATGGAAGGAAGTGCAAGATTTAAAGTTGCCGGAATTCCGATGGTATAAATATTTTTCATTACGCTTCCGGTTGTTTTCATATTTGCGACGTTGACCTTTACATGCATCGGACGTACAAAATAAAACAGCAGATACCCCGCCAGCGTCACACACTGACCGATTCCCGTGGCATAAGCCGCACCCGCAATTCCAAGCTTCGGTACCGGTCCCAGACCAAAGATCATAACCGGATCTAAAATAATATTGGTTACACATCCGAGCATCATACAGATCATCGACACCTTCATCCGCCCGACTGCCTGAAAGATCTTTTCATATGCAAGTTCCAGACCGATCACTGGTGCAAACGCAAATACCCGCGTGGAATACGTGCATGCCAGTGCGATCACCTGTGTATCGCCTGTAAACATCCGAAGAAACGATGGCATAATGGCAGAACAAAGCAGTGCCAGCACCAGACCGTGGATCAAATTTAACAAAAGCCCCACGGATGCCGACTCATCCGCCAGTTTCTCCTCTTTTGCTCCCAGATAAAAGGCTACCCTTGCATTGATTCCGATCGCAAATCCGATAACAATGGCATTGACGAGATTTTGCACCGGAAACACAAGGGCAAGCGCCGTCATCGCATCTTCACTGATCTTTGCCACAAAATAACTGTCCACAATGTTATACAATGCATTCACTGCCATGGATATGACCATGGGAAGTGACATGGAAAGCACCAGCGGCAGGATTTTTCTTGTTTTCATGTACTCCTGATTCATACAAACTCCTCTTTTCTGCCGGATGTTCCGCAAAAAAAGACTATAGACCGACGGTTTGAATCAGAAACCGTAAAATCTATAGTCTTTTTCAGACATCCTGTTTTGTGTATCTTATCTTACTTCAATTGGTCTGTTTTTGCAAGTCTTTTCTAAAATAAAGAGGTGTCAGTATCTTTCCGGGATTTGTGGAGCCGTAAGGAAACAGACGTATTTCTATGTACAATACCGGAATGTCCGGTCGGTCAGAATTCTTGCAAAGATCAGACCAAGCGGCAGTGCCACAATAATTAAAATTGCAGAAGCAAACCAGGATGCAGAGGTATTCAAAGACATCGCCCCCAGATTGTAAATTGCCCGGTACAGATACAGTCCCGGTACCATAATGACAATCGACGGAACCGTAAGTGAAATCCTTGGATATCCCGCCTGGTTTTTGATCAATGATGCAAGGATTCCTGCCAAAAGTGCTCCCACAAAAGCAGCCGCAGCCGGAGGAAATGAAGCAAGATCCACCAGCTCCAGCCGGAGGGTGTTGGCCACTGCTCCGATCAGTGCTGCCGTTGCCGCCAGTTTCCACGGACTGTTAAACATAATCGAAAATCCGAACACGCCGCAGAAACTGAAGACCAGACGCAGTATGATATGCATGGGAACGGACATGGAAAGCGCCGGAAAATCCACCGGATGCAGATGCAAAAGCAGTGCCATCAGCCATGCCGTAATGGTCGCAACAACAATGATAATGATCGCATAGGTCAGCCTCTCCAGCCCGGAACGCATATCCAGCTTGGCAAGGTCAATTCCGCTTGTAATAAACGGAAAGCCCGGAATGATAAAAAGCATGGAACAGATATATCCCGCCTCATGCTGCAGGGAAACCCCGGCAATCAGCTCTGCGATCCGAAGCAGAATGGTATAGGTAACGCACGCCGCGGCAACGGATGCCACAATCCCGAGAAACAGTGTCAGATGATGCTTTGTCAGTTTGCAGCGGACAAAGTTTCCAAGTCCTGCCCCGCAAAAAGCAAACAGCATTTCCACGGGTCCTCCGCCAAGCAAAAATGTGAATGCGCCGCATGCCAGTGCCGCGGCAAATCCCAAAGCCACCGGGGAATAGAGTCCATGAATCCGGTCGATCTCATCCAGATGATCATGGAGCTGTTCGCCCGTCATGGTTTTCCCTACGGTTGAAAATTCACCGATAAAACGCTCCAGCCGGTTCAGTTTTGATGTGTTGACTCCGGTATTGGTCAGGCAAAGAGACTGGGAAAATCCACTCGTTCCATCAAAACAGGTATATTCAATCGACATCAGACCGATATCTGTCGAACATGTAATTCCGAGATTTTGTGAAATCGTATTCATGGAACTGCGGACACGCCAGGCTCCCGTTCCACAGGATAACAGCATCAGGCCGACACGGCCGACGATTGAAGCTTTTTCGGTCAGGTCTGCCTCTGTAATCGGACAATTTCCGTGGCCGCTGTACTCATGCCATGGGATATCCATGTGATTTTTAGGTATTGCAGTGGTTTGCATGAATCATCATCCTCTTTCTTAATGCATCAATACAATTTTGTTTGCAATATCAATGTTTTTCTCCAATGCCTTCCGAAAATGGTACATCGGCAAAAACACCCCAAGTGCATCGTAACGGTTTCCCTTATTTTCCATGGAATCCTGTCCGTAATAAACGACCGAACGTGGCAGGGATTTCTGCAGATCCATCAGGATATCCCAGATGGCCGCATATGCCTGCGCTTCTGTCTCCTGTATTTTTACCGTATCCGGCATTTCATAGACAAGCAGCACTCCGATATGCTCTCCCATACGGATTTCCTGTGCTTCCATGGTATCTCTGTCATAACAATGCCGTTTACGGAATCCGTATGCCAGATACATCTTCACCTGTTCACTCTTTTGAAATACCTTAAAAAACTGCTCATAATTTTTGTCACTGACATGAAATTTGATATCCGGAATTAATTTTCCATCCTCATCCGTCAGGATATAGGGATTTGTCTGACCATTGGCATTAAAACGAAACGGAGCCAGAAACGAATTCCGCAGCAGATCAAACATACTGTTCTGGCAGATTGCCATCAGAAATGCCGTCAGATCCTTTTCCTCATAAGAACGAAACAGTGCGGTTGCGAACTGCTCCGCAGAAAGACCGTTGCCCTCATAATCATCGCCCACTCCGAGCGCATCATAAAACGTTTCCATCAGGCGCTCACATGCCTGCGGATTCTCTTTAATCTTTTCAAAAAGCATTTTTGCCTTCTGTTCCCTTGGAAAAATTGTTGCCATAAAAATACACTTCCTTTTCTCAATCTCGCTATCTTTTATTATAAAGAATATTTTTAAAAAGGATAACGTATTTTCTATATAAGTTTCATATTAAATTGACATATTAAAATGCGGTGAAAATAATCCTTTCACCGCACATAATACTTACTGCTCTGTCTTTTCAATCTGCGTATCCATCTTTAAAATATGATTGATCAGCCATCCGCCGAGAAACTCGATCAGCTCATGCAGATATTCCTGCTGGTTGTCATCAATTTCTTCCAGCTTATCCAGATCGATACTCATCAGCTTGTCCACAAATGCCTGATGCGCCCTCTTTTGCGCTTCAAGCATCGGGCTGTTGATTTTCTGCATATAGGCCTCTTCATCTTCAAAATGAAACTTGGTATATTCCCGGAGTTCATCCAGCAGACGTACAATTTCATCGTATTTGTCATGAAGCAGGTCGTTATGGATCAGTGCATTTACCTCTCCGATAATCTCAAACAGCTTCCGGTGTTCCCTGTCTACCAGTTCAATTCCCGTATAATATTTCGCGGTAAACACAAACGGATCTTCTTTCTGCATTTTTCCGATCATCATGTCACTGCTTAAAATATGCCGGTACAGCCAGCGTACCAGATAGGTCAGAATCTCATCGAGCATCGCCGATGCATTCTCCCCGGTGAGTGGCTGCTTTTCCAGAAGTTTTACGTGATCGGCAAATGCCTGATGCTCTTTTTTCTGCAACGGCAGTTCCGGATCGTTCTGTGCCTCCATATAGGCTTCTTCGTGTGCAAAATGGTTTACGGCATAATCACTTAAATGTTCCAGTATATTTTTTACCGTCTGTGGTGTGCGTGCTTCTTTCGGCAGTTCAACCGCTTCATTGATCAGCGAAAACAGTTTTCGGTGCTCTTCATCGATCTGGTCGATGCCCGTCAGACAATCCTGCGTAAATTCGTACATTATTACGTTCCTCCCTCAGTGTATTTTCTCTGTGAAAACAAAAGTTCTTTTCTGCCACTATATAATCATTTTTTGGAATTGTCAAATACGAATTACTTCTATCATACGCTGTGCCGTTACACCATTAAGTATCCGTGCAGACATTTCTCCATAATACCAGAGTACTCCAAACTTTTTTGCATCCATAAAAAAATTCCTCCTATATCTTTCTGGTTCTAAGCTTAGAAAATATAGGAGGAAAAGTCAATCTACGATTCCTTTATATCGCCTGATTCCGGCGTATTCTGCCCCACAGCCGCGGGGTATACAGTGTCAGAATCTTATTTACCTGATTTACTACCTTTGGATTAACAAGCAGGTAAATCACGCAGATACTCAGACAAATCAGAACAAACAGCGCAAACCATCCCCAGTCTCCGAGATAGTCATAGATTCCCGCAAACATCAGGATATCCCGCAGGATCCGGTGCAGCATATATACCGGCATCGTATTCTGTCCAATCACTGACAGACAGGTTTTCCCACGCGGCACAAAAAACCTGTCTCTTATACACATCTCCGAGCCCACGAGACCGAGGCTGATCTC
>ENA-OZKW01000476-OZKW01000476.1-human-gut-metagenome-genome-assembly--contig:-NODE-476-length-11377-cov-6.688394_pt1 | contig 11377 bp, 10 predicted proteins | sample MGYA00244833_ERZ653778 | MGnify/ENA primary metagenome ERZ653778 (study PRJEB26926, sample SAMN06165284) | human gut metagenome | biome: ENVO:00009003; feature: ENVO:2100002; material: ENVO:00002003... | reverse complement strand
GGAATCAGGTTAAGGTGGACGGAAAGTGGTATTATATCGACTGTACCTGGGATGATCCGATTATGAATGGGCATAGCGGTGGTGGAGAACGCTATAAATACTATTTGTCGGAGACTCTTTGGTCGGATCACACGATAGAGGAATCCAAGGATCTGGCTGATGATGGAAAATATTCCTGGGAACATCATTATCTGACAGGAAAAGATTATTAATAGAAAAAGTGAAAGGGACGATACAGTGTGTCGTCCCTTTTATATTTATTTTACGTTTGTTTTGATTGCAACAATTCTCGGGATGTACATTGTGATTACGGTAAAAAGTGATGCAGAGCATCAGACGCGAGTTATGGAGTCGATGATTGCAAATGAAATCAGTATGGAACGGAGCAGGCACATCCGGACACTCAAAAATACTTACAGAGAAATATACAGAGTGCCGGGCTGTGGCAGAGGCTATGAAGTCACGGAAGCGTGGGGCTGCAATATATAGGGGAAATATGTACAGTTATGGTTCTCTCAAGGATATTCCGGTTTCCATCTGTATCGTATCACCGGTTACGGAAATCTATCGTGTTGTATATGGATTAGGATATGTGATGGCCGCAGGTTTTGCAGTCTATCTGGTCATCGGAATTGCCTGAATCCTGTATCTTTCAAAACGTGTGAATACTTTGATTCGTTGGAATGTAAATCTCCAGCAATTCCTGCCCTATGATTCGAAGGATATTATATGCGATCATTGTCAGCTCCAGCACCAGTTTGTTGCTCTCAAACTTTCCCGACGGGAGTCTTTCAACATCCATGTCCGTCTTGATTTCACTGTGATACTGCTCACTTTCTCCGTGGGCATGGTAAAGATCAATGACTGTTTCGTCTGGCAGGGAAGTGTTTGTCCAGTATGTGCCCAGTTCTATATCGGGTACGATAAAATACTGCCCATATCGGTCAATGGTTCTTTCCGTGATCTCATAAATTGTGCGTATTCCGACAGTTTTCTCCTCGTTATCAGAAAGGGAATATGTCACATTCCGGAAGGTCTGTCCGATATAAACAGTTTTCCCATCACGTGGATGCTGGATATTCTGGCAGCATTCCCTGACGGATTCCAGCCATTCTTCTTTACTTTCCTGTCTGGGATTCCGTTTTATGATGAAAGACACATTGTTGTATTTATAGCTTTCTTCCATAAAGATGCCTATGTTTTCAGATGCATCGTTGCCGGAATCCAGCCGGATGAGCAGTGGTTTTTCCGTCAGCTGTCTGCACAGTTCAATGGTCTCTCTCAGGAAATCAGGAGTTTCTTTCTGGCAGTGCTGTTTCCCAATCCGCAGTTCAAGATTGACGAGGTATCCTTCTGTGCCGATATATGCCATAATTGGTGCATATCCGTCAAAACCCTTGTAGGTACGGGATACGCCTTCCTTATTGGATTTCGAATTGTCAAAGGGGGTTACATCAATATCGACAGGAACAAAGCCGTTATCCAGGGCTGTCGGCTCTATGTGCATTTCACGCAGCATGTCGACATTTGCCTGCTGGATGTCTTTGCGCAGGGAATCCCCGATCATGTCAAAACGCTGACGGAGTGTTTCGGCGGAAGGAATCGCATAGGAGATGCCTAATGCGTATTTGTAGTAGTCAGGGTCATCCATCATTTCACGGACAGCCTCATACTGGGGTTTTCCCTGACAGAGCATACCAATATAGGTGAGGAGCACGTCTCCATTTTTTATCTGTTTCTGCAGATAATCTTTTGAAATTGGAGCACGGTTGATTTTTTTAACAAAACTGCTTTTTCCAAGTATTTGCCCTACGAATACCAGACCACTGGGAGTAATGAGCCGCTCATCGCTGAATTCAATGTGTATTTTCTTCATTGCACTGCCTCCGCCTATCTTTTGATACTTTCATTATACAGGATAATGCATGATGATACAGTAAAAAAACAAAATTTTGTTTAACCTAGTGGGTGAAATAAAATGTATTGCGAAAATCAGTTTCCAGCAGGTATTATTGCTGAAAAAAAGGGATGTAACACTATGGTAAGTTTCACGGAATAAGGTGGATTTTCATTGACGCATATAACACCTTACAATATAATAAAAGCAAATATATAGCTTATAAAGGAGGTTCCTTAATGACGAAAAAAATAACCGCAATATTCTTGGCATTGTGCATGGCAATCTCCGTTTTGCCGATGACCATTCAGGCGGCATCAAAGCCCGATATTAAAGTTGGCGACTATGTTAAAATGGGCGCGTATAACAATGCCTCAATTCTTTGGCGATGTGTAAGCATTGACAATAACGGACCGCTTATGCTTGCAGACAAAATTGTTGACACCCTTGCATATGATGCCAAAACAAATGACAACAGCAATTCAAAATCACACAGCAGAAGCTATAAGCGTGATGATTACGGTTCTAACTATTGGAAAGACAGCAATATGCGTTCTTGGTTAAATTCGACCGCAGCTGAAGGCAAAGTCGATTGGCTTTGCGGCAACCCTCCGAAAGACGGATATGTAAGCGGTGTGGGAGCGTACAACGAAAAAGCGGGTTTTCTCAACGCTTTTTCAAAATCTGAAATTGCGGCAATGAAAACCGTTACCCAGCGTTCTCTCGTTTCTCATCCCGAATACAACAAGGGCATAGTTGATGGAGACGCAAATTCGGATTTGTTATACTACACCGATATTTCGGAAGCGGTGGCAAACTACGACAGTTCATATTTTGAAACTACAACCGAAAAGGTTTTTCTTCTTGATGTAAAGCAGGCTAATGCCGTGTGGAAAAATCTCAAAGGTTATTATGTTGCGTATAATAATGACGGTATGGCTTGGCCTTATTGGCTTCGCACTCCTGTTACCGATTGCAATCACGATATGCGTTATATCAGTTCATCGGGTCAGGTCGGTCGTTATGCTCCGTGGTATTCCGATTTGGGCGTAAGACCTGCATTTTATCTCGATTCCGAATATTTTGTTACAACTTCCGGCAGCGGCTCACAAAGCAGTCCTTATATCGGCTCTGCTCCAAATAAGCAAGAGGATGATTATACAATTTCGGAACCTGCCGAGGACGCAAATCCCGATTGGAATGTCAGCACCGAGCAAAGCATTCAGCTCACCCTCGGCCCGTGGTATTCAAATGACGGAAAATATTCTAATCCTACCATCCCTGTTTATACCATCCAAAAAACACGCAGCGACACGGAAAATATGGTTGTTGTCGTTTGCGGCGAGGGATACACAAAAAGTCAGCAGGGCAAATTCATCAATGATGTCAAACGACTTTGGCAGGACGCTATGAAATATGAACCGTATCGCAGTTATGCCGACAGATTCAATGTTTACGCTCTTTGCACAGCTTCCGAATCGACTTTTGACAATGGTGGAAGCACCTTCTTTGATGTTATAGTCGACAAATATAATTCGCCTGTTATTTCTAATAATCTCCACGGAAGTCAGTGGAAAAATCATATTTTTGAGAGATGTATCGGTCCTGAATTTATCGAGAAAATTCACGATGCTCATATCAAAAAAAAGTGTGATCCAAACACAATTCCGTCCGGTTCGGAATATGAGCCTTATTATTATGTTCACGATTATATTGCTCAGTTCGCTATGGTTGTAAACACAAAATCAGATTTCGGCGGTGCTTATAATAACCGTGAATACGGCTTCCATTATTTCATTTCGCCATCAGACAGTTATCGTGCGTCAAAAACTTTTGCACACGAGTTTGGACACGGTTTGCTCGGTCTCGGTGATGAATACAGTAACGGATATTTGCTTGACGATAAGGAACTTAAATCACTCAATCTTTCCTCGGTTGAAGACCCGGAAAAGATAAAATGGCGACAGCTTTTAGGTTTTAGAAACACATATACCTGCCGCAATGCTTACGGCTCAAAAATGCTTGTTTCAAGTTATGAGTGCATAATGAGAGACACAAACTATCAATTCTGTGAGGTTTGCCGTTTGCAGGGCTTCAAGCGAATGTCTCAGCTTGTTAAGGATGTAGACCTTTATGTTGCAACTCCCGAGGTTAAGGAATATACGGGCGCTTATTCAAAGCCGTCTGATTTTACCGACCTTGAAACAAGTTCATATTATAATTACACATATAATCGCAATGACCGACTTTTGAGCGGCAACAGCAAAAGCAGATTTAATACTAATATGAACGGTAAAAAAATCGAGCTTAGAACTGTTATTCAAAACATTTCAGATAAAAATGCACGACAATTAAAATTCAAAATGTGGATTAAGCACTCCGACGGAAGCGTTGCGACCGATTCATCGGGGAATCCGCTTCAAACAGTACAAACCTTTGACATTCCTGTTTGGAATGATAAGGCAAATTTCTGGCCGCTCGGTGCTTTGGATCACATCAAAAGCGACTTTAATTCAGGCTTAAAGAGTTGCTCGCTTATTTATCAAATTCCGTCTGATGCACAGCTTAAGAGCGGCGATACCGTGGCATTTCAGGTGCTCGATGAAAACGGAAATGTGCTTGCAGACGACAATACGGAAACACAGCGCTACACAACCGTTTCAATTCAGTATAAATTTGAGGACGGCTCTGAAATTCCAAACACTGCCGGCGGAACATTTACCGTGCCATACGGCACAAAGCTTGATTTAACACCGGCAAAAACACTTTATGATTATGAATTTATAAAGGTTGACGGCTTGAATAAGCCTATTGTTTCGGACGGAACGGTTGTTACATATTATTACAAAAATAAAAACGAAGAACACACTCACAATCTGACTTTGGTTGCTGCGAAAGCTGCCACCTGCACAGAGGGCGGTAAGGAAGCATACTACAAGTGCGAAGGTTGTGGCAAGTTCTATGAAGATGTACTCGGTACAAAGGAAATAACCGACCTTGCATCTTGGGGCAATATTGCTAAGATTGCCCACACCACAAAGCAAACCGTAACAAAGGCAACCCCAACAGCAAACGGCAAGATAGTAAATTACTGTTCGGTATGTAAGAAAACTCTTTCAACGACAGTAATTCCAAAGGCATCAAGCATAAAGCTTAAAGCAACATCATTAACATATAACGGAAAGGTTAGAACACCTAAGGTTATTGTTAAGGACAGAACAGGAAAGACACTTGTTAAGAATACTGACTATACTGTGTCTTATGCAAAAGGCAGAAAGTATGTTGGCAAGTACGCAGTAAAGATTACCTTTAAGGGTAAATACAGCGGAACAAAGACGCTTTATTTCACAATCAAGCCAAAGGCAACAAGTATTTCCTCACTTAAAGCAGGTTCAAAGAAGTTTACAGTAAAGTGGAAGAAGCAGGCTACACAGACAACAGGCTATCAGGTACAGTACAGTGCCTCAAGTAAATTCAGCAAGGCTAAGACCGTAACAGTAGGCAAGAATACAACAGTATCAAAGAAAATTTCAAAGCTTTCGGGCAAGAAAAAGTATTATGTAAGAGTTCGCACCTATAAGACAGTTAAGATTAACGGCAAATCCATAAGGATTTATTCAGGCTGGTCAAAAGCTAAGACTGTTACAACAAAGAAATAAAAACTATACCGTAACCTTTGATTCTGCCGGTGGCTCTGCAGTAACGACTCAGACTATCGAAGAAGGTCAGAAGGCAACCAAACCTGCCGCTCCTACCAAGTCTGACGATACCACCAAGCCTTCGGATGATGTTCAGAATCCGCAGACCGGCGACAACAGTATGAGTGGCTGTGGATCGCTCTGCTGTTCGTCAGCGGCTTCGGAGTTGTGACAACTACTGTTTATACTAAATTAGACGAAGCAATTTCTGATGCTGTTAAAACTGGGAAAATCACTCAAGAAGAAGCGAACGCAGCTTACAAATAAATATACGAGGCTTGTCTTAAAAAAGACGAGCTCAAAATGACAATGAAACTGTCACTCTCTGGAGACACTAGGAGTGACAGTATAATCATCATAAATAAAATGAATCTTCGGCATCAACCCACATCTGCATAGTTCCATCAAGGTATAGTCTTGCATATTCAAGTGGTTCATCAATAGCAAGTGCATTTAATGCACAATCTAATATGGGTGTTGTTTTTAAATTCTTTTCTGCTTCCCAGCAGTCAATGCGGAGCATATAGCCAGCAGAAGTATAAACATCAATGCTGTTGCGTTGTGGATTGTATTCTGCAAATATTGTTCTCATCGTATCAAATCTCCTTATCATTCAATCAATCATTTGTTACAAAAATCAGAAGCATTTCAATCAGTTCACCATGTCGTTTTTATTTTGTGTTATACTGTTTTAGAGGATTTTCTTTTCCTTGTATTTTCCCTTATCAGGGTTCATAAATCCATATGGGAAGATATAACATAAGGGAAAGTCTAAGGGAAAGATCACCTGCGACAAACTTAGTGTTTTCAAGGGATTCAGAGATATTTGATAATAAAATATAACAATTATTAAATCCCTTGGAATACATGAAATCTCAATTCAAGTTTGCAGGGAAGGTGGCTATCATGGAGATGAAGAGAAATGGATGAGAGGAAAGCGTATTGGTTTGAACAGCCATATATGCCGCAGATGAAAAATATTGCGGTGGCTCCTGTTATTCTGGAAGATGGAAGACTGTCCTTCTGTGTTCCAGGGGATGATGGTCCTCCGTGGTCCGGGGTGTGGAACCTGACTGGAAAGGTTGTTTTGGACGGGGATGATTATTTTGAGTTCCAGTGTGATGATGAAGTGATGCACAGACGGGGTGGAACATATAAATTTCATGCTTTGGATGTTGATACATTCAGCAGGGAAACGTGTCAGTGGATATCACAGGGAAAAGAGATTGCAGACTGCTGTAAAACAACAGAAGAACTGCATGAATGGTACCTGAAACATTGGACTTATAACAGATAGAATGATTATATTTACGAAGGCATCGGTCACCTGGTTGGCTGGTGCTTTTTTCGTGGGGAAATGGAGGTGGCGGGATGTATCCGGTATCGGATGGGTTTCTGAGAGCTGTGAAGAGCAATACAAGAAAATATTACTGGACGGGTACGATCGTTACCAGAGGCGGAATGACGTATGAGTTCGGGGCGAAGGGGATTGTGAAGGGTTCCGGGTATATTTCCAGGCAGTGCTGTGGAAGCACGGAAATTGAACTGGGGACGGTGTATGCGGCGGAGATGGGGATCACGCTTCTGAGTGACATTGACAGGTATACGCTGGAGGATGCTCAGGTGACGCTGGTGTTTCATCTGGTGCTGGCGGATGATTCGGTGGAAGATGTGCCGATGGGAGTTTTTGAGGTCAGTGAGGCGAACCGTCTGGCAAAGTGCCTGGAACTGAAAGCCTATGATTTTATGCTGCGGTTTGATAAGAGTTTCAACGGGTTTGAGACTGTGGGGACTGCTTATGATTTTATTGCTTTGTGCTGTAAGCGGTGTAAAGTGGAGTTTGCGAATAAGAGGGCGGAGATTGATGCCATGCCGAATGGCGGGGTGACGCTTTCTGTTTATACTGAAAATGATATTGAGATCTGCCGGGACGTGCTGTTTTATGTGGCACAGGTTCTGGGAGGTTTCTTTATTATCAACAGGGAGGGAAAGCTGGAACTGAGAAAGTACGGGAAGGATCCTGTGATGAAGGTGGAGCAGAGACACCGGTTTTCTTCCAGCTTTTCGGATTTTATTACCAGATACACGGCAGTGAGTTCCACCAACAAGCAGACGCAGATTGCAGAGTATTATGCTCTGGATCCGGGGGATGTGCTGACATTTGCGGGAGGACAGGCGGATGAGGGATGGATCACCTGTATTACTTCTATCAGGCAGAAGATCGGGGGAAAGCAGAGCCTGAAATGTGTGGGAAAGAATCCGAGGCTGGCTCAGGCGAAGTCAAGGAATGACAAGAATATTTCGGGACTGCTGAACCAGATTGAAGACAATGCGAAGACTGGGAAGATCGGGATCCATACGTTTACCAATGTTTGTCGCTGTATTATCCCATTGAGAAGATCGTTGCCAATTATACGAATATATTCAATGTGTATCTCTGGATGGAGTATGGAAGCGGTACGGTTGATGTGGGAGACTGCATTGCTGCTGTCAGCGGACAGGCAATGGCGGCTGGGGAAGCCTGGGACGGAAAGCTTGAGGTGGAGGATTATACCACGAGATTTGCCATTGGCGGAGGACTGGATGTGAATGGTTTCCGGGAATCGCTGTCCATGCAGATGAAGGAGACGGTGAACAGAGGATTTGAAGTGTATTTTGCTGAGAGAGCGGGAATCAGCGGTTTCTGCAGGCCGGTAGAAATGGAGGGTGTGTGATGAAGTTGAAAGGTGAAATGGTCATTGAACTGACCGATACGAATACGGGTGCGGTGGAGACAGTTCAGGAGACGAACATGATCACGGAGGCAGTGAATAATATTCTGGGGCTGAATCCCATGGGGATTTATCTGAAAGCCAGCGGGGAGTATGACAATTCTGTTTTGTGGAACGGGACGCTGCTTCCCATCTGCCCGAACATGATCGGCGGGATCCTGCTGTTTCCGGCAGTGCTGGAAGAAAAGGCGGATCATATTTACGAGCAGGGGAAGAACCTGCTTACGGCAGTTCTCAGAAATGGGAGCTGCTTTTTTCATGGGAGGAGGATTCTGGCATGAAGGAATTTTGGAACTTTATTCAGATGGTTTTTATGGCTGTAGGCGGATGGCTGGGTTGGTTTATGGGAGGCTGTGACGGGCTTCTGTATGCACTGGTCGCTTTTGTGGTGATTGATTACCTGACCGGGGTGATGTGTGCTTTTGCGGACCATACGCTTTCCAGTGAAGTGGGCTTCCGGGGGATCTGCAGGAAGGTGCTGATCTTTCTGCTGGTGGGAATGGCAAATATTCTGGATGTGGCTGTGATCGGGAACGGATCCGTGCTGAGGACAGCGGTGATCTTTTTCTATATTTCCAATGAGGGTGTGAGTCTGCTGGAGAATGCAGGGCATCTGGGGCTGCCGATTCCGCAGAAGGTGAAAGAGGTGCTGGAACAGCTGCATGACAGAAGTGAAAAGGGGGATGGGGAATGAGCTGGTGAAAAGTAGCAACAAAAAGAGTGTGGAAACTGTAGCAAAGGAAGTCATTGCCGGAAAGTGGGGGAAAGGCGGGGACAGAAAGAAGAGACTGCAGGCTGCGGGATATGATTATGGGGCAGTGCAGAGAAAAGTGAATGAGTTGATGAGATAGTAGGAAGCCTGCTGTTGTCTGTGGAGAAATCTGCGGATGATGGCAGGCTTATTTTTTTGTTTGAGGTTTCAAACTTTTATGTGACAAACATAACTGTCTGTGCTATTATAAAAACGATATAAGCGAAAATGACTTTTGCGGAAACGAAAGTATCTTTATATTTTTTTATCCGTATACTTCCTATAATGGGAATGAATACTTGCAAAGTTGATTACTAATATTTTTTCGTTATTACAGATACAATAAGAACATGTAATAGCGGAAATGAGGTATAGTTACTTGCAGATAGAGAAGTATATTGCGGATAAAATAACATCTTTGTGTGAAAAGCGTGATATCAGTAAATATAGATTATCGCAGCTGTCGGGAATTTCCCAGTCGTCACTGGGAAGAATCATGGCGCAGGAAAACCTGCCGTCGCTGATCACACTTGAAAAAATATGTACAGCATTAGGCGTGACATTATCACAGTTTTTTCAGGAAGGTAATTCAGAGAATCTGACAGAAAAACAGAAAGAAGTTTTAAGGATATGGAACAATCTGAGTACAAATGAGCAGGAAACAGTAATGTTAATGCTGCGTGGTCTTCGGAAGTAGGAGAACAGTTCGAGTATATGTATCGGCTGTTCTTCTTTTGTTTTTAGGTGTTAAAACGGTAATGTTTTTCTTGTACATAGTCGAGCATTAGAGTATAATAAAACCAGTTTTTTTTCATATGTTTAAAAGCTATAATAAGAAAAACGGCAAAACAGATGAAAGTCTGCGACGCAAAGCTATAGGGCCTGTAAAATGGTAGCCAGTTGCCACGTTAAAGATGCATTGTCTGCAATGACAATGCTTTTTTCATTTTTGGAGATTAAAAAGAAACTAAAACAGGCAATAATTGGTGGCTGCCAAAATATAAAAATGAAGTAGATAAAAACGCAGGTGTAAAGGAAATCGGTTATGTGGAAGAAAATTAAGTCAGCACAGGAACGAAAAAATACATTTAGGATAAAAAAAGAGTTATGGATTCCGGTATTTGTATTGATTATCGGTTTGGTTGTTCTGGTGAATATAGGCATTCGTGCGGATAGCAGTCAAAGGGATTTGATAAGGTCAAGAGCTGAATTAAACGCAGTAACGTATGCAGATCATATGAAGGCTGATATCGTGAGGGGAATTGATATTACAAATACTTTTGAACAGATTGTTATTAGTGAAAACGGAAAAATTTCCATGTTCTCGAAAGTTGCGGAGAATATGATGGCAGATTATGTCCAGAGTATTCAGATCGCACCAGACGGCGTAGTGACTGAGATTTATCCGGAAGACGGAAATAAGGCTGGAAAGATAGATCTTATTCATGATAAAGAACGAGGAAAGATATCTTGTTATGCCAGAGACAATGATGTGATAACCATGCAGGGACCATTTTCTTTGAAACAGGGTGGAACGGGGATTGCTGTAAGAAATCCGGTGTATGTGGAGCAGAAAAATGGCGAAAGGACATTTTGGGGATTTACAATTGTAATTATTCGTGTACCGGATATATTCGCTGATTCTATAAAGTCACTTACCGATTTTAGCTATGAATATAAGTTGTCTAAAAGTATTGCACCGTGGGATGAAACATACGAAGAAGTGTATGGCTCAGTTGTGGAAATGATTGATCCTGTCACATATACTTTCGAATTAGGTGACAGTCAATGGGTTCTGGAAGTGATGCCTGAAAACGGATGGAATAGCAATGAAAAGTTATATAGACTATGGGGCTGCGGTTTACTGATTGTTTTGCTTTTAACTGGATTTGTTTTTATGATTATGTTACTGCACAGGACACAGGAATCGGAAAACACAGTAGTGAAATTAAATAAAAAACTGCAGAAAGCATTGGAGCAGGCGAAAACAGCCAGTGTTGAAAAATCTAATTTTCTGTTTAATATGTCACATGATATACGTACTCCTATGAATGCAGTTATTGGTATGACGTCATTAATAAGACATGATGCAGGAAATAAAGATAAAGTAATAGAGTATGCAGATAAAATAGATATTTCATCACAGCATCTGTTAGGGATTATTAATGATATTCTGGATATGAGCAAAATTGAGGCAGGAAAAACAGTTTTTAAATACGATGATTTCTCTATTCTGAATTTTATACAGAAAATCAATAAT
>ENA-OZKW01000472-OZKW01000472.1-human-gut-metagenome-genome-assembly--contig:-NODE-472-length-11410-cov-3.642096_pt1 | contig 11410 bp, 5 predicted proteins | sample MGYA00244833_ERZ653778 | MGnify/ENA primary metagenome ERZ653778 (study PRJEB26926, sample SAMN06165284) | human gut metagenome | biome: ENVO:00009003; feature: ENVO:2100002; material: ENVO:00002003... | reverse complement strand
CGCGTAAGATCGTCGGCAGCGTCAGATGTGTATAAGAGACAGGTATCGGACATGGGATTTTTGTGTACAGAAGTATTCTTTTGTTGGAACGTGTGGTATACTCGGCTTGGTTCAACAAATCGGAATTTGGAGGCTATTGGAAATGACTGAAAGAGAAAAAATGCTAAGTGGAGAGAGATACGATCCAACAGATAAAGAATTGGAGCAACTACGCCTGAATGCGCGTAAATTAACAAGAAAATATATACATACCAGTACTAACAATACGATCACATGGTTTGCCTTCTTGTTATCAGAAAAGAAATAACAAAAAACAAGCACGTTTATTTTCTGTTTATAGTAATTGTTTTCTTAAAGCGTATATCATCTGAGGCGGCTCCTATCTGAATTTCAAAGTCCCCAGGTTCTACCACTTCCTCCATTTTTGCATTATACAGAGCTAATTCTGCGATTGGCAAAGAAAGCTCCACACATTGACTTTCGCCCGACTTGACCAGAACTTTTTGAAATGCCTTTAACTGTTGGATGGGAGTAGCCACCGTGCTTACTTTATCACGTACATAAAGCTGCACAACCTCCTTGCCATCGCACCTACCCGTATTCTTGATCATAACGGATACTTTCAATGTATCACTTGCAGCCAATAACGTATCACTCAGTGCACAATCCACATAATCAAACGTAGTATAACTTTTTCCATGTCCAAAGTTCCATAAAGGTTCCGGTTTATCAAAGATATAATGACCTTTAGGTTCTTCAGGAGTACCCGGCTGGTCAAAAGGTTCTTCACGATCTGTCACGAAATGATTATAAAAACAAGGAGTATTACCTGTGCTACGCGGGAAAGATACATTCAACTTACCCGACGGATTCACCTTTCCAAGTAAAATATCTGCCAATGTACGTCCTTGCTGCTCACCTGCATACCATTGCACCAACACTGCATCAGCATTTTCTTTCACCCAAGGCATAGCAAGCGGTTTACCCGCAATCAGAACGACAATCATAGGTTTACCCGTTTTCTTTATCTCCTTCAACAGCTCCTCCTGCACCCCAGGAAGTTCCAATGAGGAAAGATCAAATCCTTCACCTGCCGTAGAATATTTAGGACTTCTTCCCAGATAAGTGCTTCGTGTACCTACCGCCACCACAGCTATATCACTGTTACGGACAACTTCCACAGCTTCGGCAATATGTGATTTGTCCTGGCTCCACCAATCACATCCTTCAGCATGACGGATCATTATTTTATCACCTGCACTTTCCTGCAATCCTTGCAACAAACTGACTGCTTCTTTAGTATCCCCCATCGTCCAAGCGTAATCGCCCAACACGGCTTGATTACTGTTAGGCCCCACCACTGCAACAGACTTGTATTTATTCAAGTCTAAAGGAAGAATATCATTTCTGTTTTCCAATAATACGGCACTCTCGTCAGCCACTTTCTTAGCCAATACCACCTTTTCAGCATTGCGAACGACCTTCTTCACCAGTTTAGGATCACCATAAGTTTCATCAAATAAGCCCAATTCAAACTTCACCGTCAATATTCTGCGCACAGCCTGATCTATATATGCAACATCAAGCCTTCCCTCCTCAACTTGTTTTTCCAATGTTTCGTAAGTCGAATCAATGTTCAAGTCCACTCCGGCCATTAATGCCATACGCGCAGCATCCTCACGGCTGCCTGCTGCATGATGAAAAGTCATCAGACGCTCCACCGAACCCCAGTCAGAATAAGCGTATCCTTTAAAGCCCAGTTCTCCCCGAAGAATATCAGTCATATAATAAGAAGAACCTGTAACCGGCACTCCATCATACGCACTGTAGCAAGTCATCACCGCCCACGGAGAAGTTTCCCTTATAGCTTTACGGAACGGATAAAGATAGAGACTACGCAATTCACGTTCTCCTCCACTTACTCCCGCACAATTCAAGCCTCCAGACGGAGTACCATGGGCTACAAAATGCTTGGGCATACAAGTAATTCTGTATTTTTGATACCCTTTAATAAACGCCACTCCCATTTCCGCTATCAGATAAGGGTCCTCTCCGTATGTTTCTTCAATACGTCCCCAACGTAACTCGCGGGCAATGTCAAAAACCGGAGAAAGAATTTGATGAATACCTATCGCCTTAGCCTCTTCGCCAGCCGCCTCAGTCATTTGTTGTATTAATTCAGGATTGAAAGTGCTTCCCTGCGCCAAAGCATGAGGAAACAGCGTACAATTATTCTGAATAATACCCTGTATGCCCTCAGCAGAAGTTAACAACGGAATTCCCAAACGGGTCTTAGTACGCATATAATGCTGTAATTCTTTATACATCACGGCGCAATCATAAGCAGACATACTCATTTCATGAGTTGTCCCATAACTTTCCCCCAAGAAGATCCGGTCAATCTCATCCAACCGACCAGACGCACGATTCTGCAATTGCAATACCTTTTCGTGCAATGTCATTCTAGACATAAGGTCGTCTACACGCTTCTCTATTGGAGCTGTTCTGTCTTTATAAAGAGGGGTGTCATCTCCAGCCCAAGCTGAAGATGATACACTCATCACTATCCCCATACAGAACAGAATAAATTTATTAGTACACATACTACTCTGAATTATTTGTTATTATAAGGAGTTACCACTAACTTATATTTGTCGCCCTGCAACAAATTCTCATCAAATGTAATGCTCAAATTCTTTGTTTCTCCTGGCATCAACGTAAAATAGTTGTCATTCATCAATGCCGGCAGAATGCGTTCGCCATCCGAAGTACAAACAGCCTGCACATGTACAGCAAAAGCTACTCCCTTAGCCGATTTCGGAAGTGTTATGACCGCTTGTATCTCCGCCTCACCATTCTTACGAATTAACTTGGAAGAAGTTTTCAGTTCAGCTTTTGGCAAAGTATTCAAAGCCGTAAAGTCCAGACGGTCGTTGCCACGCCAGTAATTGTTTTCTGATACGATCTTTCCTGATTTATCTTTCAACGTCAGACGGATAAAATGTACATCACTCAAACCCTCACTAGGCTGTGTTCCACCCAATACATCAAAGCTCCATAATGAGTAACCAAACCACCAACCTAGTTCAATACCAAACATACGTACATAGCGGGCATCGACTTCAGGGAAAGTAATTTCATCGACTCCTCCACGTCCCTCATCAGTTTTATACACTTCTTTCCAAGTCTTGGCGTCATCAGAAACCTGAATTTTATACCCCTTACCAAAAGACGCCTCCCAATCCAAACGAACTCCACCTACAGGTTGTACACTGCCCAAATCCACATAAATCCATTCATTTTCCGCTTTTGCCGCTGCCCAACGGGTATCTTTTTTCCCATCCGTAGCATCCGAAGGCTGTCCATAAGTGGTACTTGAAGCAAAAGTCGGCTTATTCAATGACAGATTTTTACGCTCTTTATTGAAACCTATCGTAAAACATTGCACCGTAGAATTGCTAGGAGAGTTTACGATGGCTGATTGGGTATAAGCCTCCACAGATTTCCCATCCATATTGTAAACTTTTACTTCAGCAGTCAAACCTTCCATATCACGTGCTGTGGTATTAGCAATCTTCACACCGTCCGTCACAGGATTCCAAAGAATATGCACCGGTTCACAGGCTGATTTTGCTCCCCAAAAGGCTCCTGTCAAATCATAATAATAGTCATAAGTTTGCCAAACCATAGACGGATATGCCGACTGTCCCATCCAAGTCATGATACCTGATGCATCCTCCCACATACGATCCAGCCAACCCTCATACATAGCCTTATTAGACTCAATATTGACAAGCTGAGCCTTACGGCAATAATCTTCAATCCCTTCGGGCTTACCAAAACCTTTGGTTATGGAAGCATCATAACGATCGGGAGCTGCATTAAAAGCATTTTGGCCAAAATAGTGTTTGTTCCACATTTCATCACGAGGCCACCAGTTCTCCTTAGGCATAAACTTCTTAAAACTTTCAAAGGTAGGAACTACAGCTGTACCAATTTCCGTACGGAATCCCCAGCCACGCGCCGGATCTCCTTCCAAGCCATCAGGATATTTAGTAAAATAAAAGCGGGGTTCAAATGCTCCCCACGGACCACTACCGGTCAAGCCCTGAGCATGGGAGTTTGCTTGAAAATAACGATCACCTCCATCAAAAGTCCTGATATTTTCCGCCATCCATCCTTCCAAAGGAGGCTGAGGATTGGACTCATTATCGCCACACCACACGGCTATACTAGGGTGATTACGAACACGTTTGATTTTCTCCATCATATTATTATTGAACACATTGAGGTCATAAGGCAAATTCGGATTAGAGTTTATCCAAAAATCGTCCCATACCATAATGCCATATTTATCACATGCCTCGTAGAATTCATCATCTGTAACAGAACCGAGCCAATTACGTATCATATTAAAGTTCATTTCCTTATGCAGACGGATTTTGGTATCATATTCCGCACCACGGCAACGAAGCATATATTCAGACATTCCCCAATTCGCCCCTTTGACAAATACCGGAACATCATTAATATAAACATGGAATGTATTACCTTCTTTATCATAAGAATATTTCTTTATACCAAAAGAAACATCTTTCGTTTCCGAAACCTTTCCATCCACCATCACCTCGAACTTACAATGATAAAGATTGGGGTCTCCATATCCATTCGGCCACCACAGACGCGGCTGGTCTATACACAGTTGTGGGAAATAACGTTTGTCAAACTTCACCTGTTCAGTAGTATGGGCATTCACGTCTAATTCTTTTTGAAAAACAATGTTTCCTGGGGTAATTGTTCCGCGCACCAATACCTTCGTCTTTTCTACCGAATTATTCTTGACATCAAGCGCCACACTCACATCCGCTCTGGCACGGGTAGGTAAATTAGTACGTATCCAAGGATCAATTAAAGTAGCTGTTCCCGTATTAGTAAGAAATACCTTATCGGTTATACCACTATTCAACCCCGGCACATAAGGCATCCAATCCCATCCACCACTAGACAAATAGGTAGGGCTGCCCTGATTAGCCAATGGAGTATCAGGTATATGGACAAGTACAGCCAATACATTTTCTTTATCACGATTTACTAGTGAAGTGACATTAAAATGTCCACGATGCATAAACCCATCCAGTTTACCCAATAACGTTCCATTCAGATAGACTTCCGCACGACGGTTTACCCCATTAAAATTCAACCATATCAATTCTTTTGTAAAATCAGCAGGAACACGGAATGTAGTACGATACCAAAAGCTACAGTCGTATTTGTCTCGATTTACCTGATGAATATTGTCACCAAAGTTAGGATCTTTCTCCAGCCCTGCTATTACATACGAGTTAAAAGCTGTTCCAGGCACAACAGCATCTACCCAGGCAGAAACATTATATCCGTTTTCGCAAAGTGATTTCACATCCGTTCCGACTTCAGCCTGAGGCTTTAATTTCCATCTCATCTGTGGGTTATCGCTATGTAAATATACAGTTTGGGCATGCAGTACTTGCATACATCCCATTAGGGCTAATGCAACCCATGTTTTTTTACGTTTTTCATATTATAGTCTTTTCATATTTATCAATCATCTATTCCTCTTTTTGCACTTGAAAATGAAACAAGGTACAATGTTCATAAGCTTTCTCCGGTAACACTAGGCAGGAAGGAAAATCCGAATGAGAAGGAGTATCCGGATAAAACTGTGTTTCCAAACAGACGGCTGTATCCGGTCGTTCATAATATCCCGCTGTATACAAAAGAACAGCAGGCAAATCTGTCATCACTGTCATATTTCGTCCTGTAACAGGTTCGTATAAAGAGGCAGCCTCTAACATCTCCACAGATATTTCATCTTTCAATATATAGCAATGATTATATCCTTTATTCCAAAGTAATTGCTCATGGTCAGCATACAGGTCTGTACCTATTGGTTTTAGGGAAGTAAAGTCAAATGGCGTATTTTTAACATTCATTCTTTTTCCCGTAGGAATAAATGCCGGGGTAGTATCCAATATCCGGTCGGCCGGAATATGCAACCGATGCTCCGTTATCTTTTTTCCCTTACCACACAAATTGAAATATGCATGATTTGTCATATTGATGTAAGTAGCACAGTCAGTTTCCGCATAATGCCGTACAGAAAGTTCATTGTCCTCATTGAAACGATAGTCTGTTATCACGCGGATATTTCCCGGAAAACCTCCTTCTCCGTCTGGCGAATACAGACTAAAACGGATGCCATCCGGTAATTCTTCCCACTGCCACACCTTGTTATGAAAGCCAGAAAAACCGCCATGATTGGTGTTATTCCCATCATTAGCCTCCAAATGGAAGGTTTTCCTATCTATTGTAAAAGAAGCATCGGCTATACGATTTGCAAATCTGCCGATGGTTGCCCCCATATAATAAGAATCTTCCAAATAACCGGCCAAGGAATCATAACCAATCAGCACATTGTCCAATGCTCCTTGAACATCAGGTACTGAAGCTGTAATCCAACGAGCCCCCCAATTCGTGAATTCCATATAGACTCCTGAAGAATTCATCACAGTAAATCGTAATACAGGTTCTCCGTCAGAGGTATAAGTTTCTATTTTATGTGCTATTTTCATATTATTCCAGATTTCAGAAAAATTAAAAGCATCAGGTAGGAAGCAGATGTTTCCTCCTGATGCTTCTAATTTATATGGATAGAAACAATTTATTTGCTATATCCCGGATTCTGGTCTTCAGGGCCGAATGCATCATTTGTTTTAATTTCAGTATCAGGAATAGGATAGCGCTTATGGAAATCTTGAATTGTTCCTGATTCTTTTGCCCAACGGTTACGTTCTTTTATCAATTCTACAAATTTATTAGTACGAAGCAAATCAATACGTCTCCAGCCTTCGAAGCAAAGTTCACGCAAACGTTCATCCATTACCTTATCACGGAATTCATCTTTGCTCATTCCCGAATTCCATTTCTTATCTTCTGGCAAGTTTCCTCCCCATGCACGAGTACGAATTTGATTATTTACGATCTGTACAGCTTCCGAAGTCTGTCCTAATTCATTCAGACATTCAGCATGCAATAATAATATATCAGCATAACGAATCATTGAAAAGTTCTTACCAGAATTCCACATATTATTAATGCCAAGCCCTGAAAGAATATCTGTACGATAGTCTTCATATTTCTTTATATGTGGTTCCAATTCATCTGTAGTTCCCGTCCATTGAGTCTTTGACAAATCAGGAGTTACATATTCGAATGTTCCATCTTCTGAATATTTATTAGTATAATACGTAAAATCATAACGCAATGCTTCTTCTTTACGCAAATCTCCATCTTCCCAAATGCCACCTTCTTCTACCGTCTTATAAGCAAAAGGAGTCGGAACTAGAAAGTCGTAACCAGAGAAAGAGCATCCCTGACCAAACCAAGAGTCACATGCACGAGAACCACAATCAAACTCCCAATAATTACAATCAGGATATACATTATTAAATTGCAACTCAAACAATGACTCTTTTGTATTAGGATTATCATAACGATACAAGTCAGCATAATCATTTAGTAATTCATATCGTCCCATATTGATAATAGTCTTAAAACATTCATCAGCCTTGGCAAAATCCCGCAATCCTGTCTCTTCCGGAGCTGCCATATAAGCCTTTCCTAACATAGCCCATGCAGCCCCAACAGTAGCACGCTGCGGTTCACTATTATAAGACTCAGGCAAATTATTGGTAGCAGTAATAAAATCATTAATAATATATTCCCATACAGTTTTTAAAGGTTGACGTCCCAAGCCCAATTCATCAGTACGGTTCATATCTATCACAGGGATTTCACCCCAATACATACTTAATTCAAACATTAATAAACCACGAATAAAGCATGCCTCTCCCATCAACTGTTTAGCACGTTCCGGTTCTTCAGTGGTCATACCCAATGCATATATAGCTTTAGCAGCTGAAACGACAGCCGGCCAACGGTTGTTCCAAATAGAACTAACCTGAGTAGATGTAGGATTCAACTGTCCATTATATTTATCCATACCAGCTTGATCTCCTGAAGAAATCAACTGATAATTACCCTGCTGTGTTTCATCTGTCCCCAAATAAGGCATCAATCCATTACGCCCTTCTTTACAGCCCCTATAACTCTTATACAATCCAAGAACTAAAGGTTCTACATTATCTATTTTTTCAAATACTTGTTCCTCAGTCAAAGATCCCGTAGGTTCTACTTGCAGAAAGTCTGAGCAAGAAGAAGTATTCAGTGCAAAGGACAAAGCCAAAGCATATATCGCACTATATCTATATATCTTTTTCATTGTTGTGTTTTCTTTTAAAGTTAGACTATTTATTCTATCCTTCCATTAAAAAGTCAAATTAAGACCAAAAGTATACATACGTGTAGGAGGATACCAATCACCAGTTTCCGGATCATAACCATTATAATTAGTTAAGCAAAAAAGATTAGAACCAGTGGCATAAACACGCAGGTTAGTCAGTTTCAGAGCATTTATCACTTTAGTTGGGAAAGTATAGGCCAATGTCAGAGCAGACAAACGCAAGAAAGAAGCTTTCTGTACACTAAAATCCATAGAACTTGCACCATAATGATTATAATCAAAGCCAGCCAACACACGTGGAAATTCAGCATCTGTATTTTCAGGAGTCCAACGATCCAACAAATCCGTTGATGCGACTCCAGATCCAGTACTTCCAATCAAAGTTTCATACCAAGGGCTCAATTTTTTAGCCCCATAAGAATAACTGAAGACTGCATTTAAAGACAATCCCTTCCAAGAAAAATCTGTAGAAAAACCGCCATAAAACTTAGGATCAGTGGAACCAATTACAACACGGTCATTTTGATCTATCTGTCCATTATTATCATAATCCAACGGATACAAATCACCAGGATTCACATTATATCCATTCCAATTTATTTTATTCAAACGATCCATATCAATTTCTTGGGCGATTCCACCTGTTTTCCAAATATAAATTGTGTTACGAGACTCACCAAGGAATAAATTACCTTCTTTTTGAATATTACGATCACTATCTACATTATATACAACATCATTATCACCATATAATCGAGTTACCTTATTTTTATCCATAGACAATGTAGCTGCAAAATTCCATTCAAAATCTTTAGCTCTTACCAAATTGGCATTCAAAGCAAATTCCAAACCTTTGTTTTCAATCGCACCTATATTTTCAATAGTACTGCTGAAACCAGTAGTCGTAGGCAACGAATGGCTCATTAACAAATCCTTATTTTTTATCAAGAAAGCATCAACAGACAAACGCACTCTATTCTGTAAGAAAGCCATATCTACTCCTAAATTCCATTGTTTTTGTTTCTCCCAACTAATATCTGGAGTACCACGTCGCCCATTGGAAACAAAAGAATTCGTATAACCTGTATCGGAAGTACCCGTATAGCTGACATTATATAAAGATAAATAGGCAAAATCATCAATATTCTGATTACCAACGATACCAAAACCAGCACGTAACTTTAACTGATCAAAAATTGTCTGATTTTTCATGAACTTTTCTTCTGTAATATTCCAAGCTGCAGACACAGACGGAAAAATACCCCACTGATTTCCTTTAGCAAATTTAGAAGAACCGTCGTAACGCGCTGTCGCCGTCAATAAATATTTACCCGCATAGTTATAGTTAACACGAGCGATATAAGATAATAATGTTTGCTCGGACCAAGCTGTACTTAAGCCGCGCTGATCTTTTTTATAACCAGATCCCAAACTATGATATCCAAATAAATTAGTGCCAAACCCTGTTGCCGTAGCATTAATATAATTATACATAGTCCGTGTAGCACTGGTACCAACCATCGCATTCAACTTATGTTTGCCAAAAGAGACTTCATAAGACAATGAATTATCCCATTGCCATACAGTACGTGTATCTCTATCATCTTTGGCTTCACCTTGTGTTCCATAACGTTCCGACTCATAAATATCATTCGGGGTATATTTATTCTGCTGCTTCTGAGCATAATCAATAGAGAAAGTAGAACGCAAGTTCAATCCTTCAATAGGATTGATATTAATATAATTAGAACTCAACAAACGATTATACACCAAATCATTATCAACTTTCAAAGATCGTAACGGATTAAAATTATTTTGATCAAAAATACCTTGCCAATTTAAAGTTTCAATCTCATCAGAAATTTCCAACATCGGATTAGCACAACGTGCACGATTCATTACTCCATCATCAACCAACGTGTTCTCGGTACGTGTAAAAGTTGTATTAGTACCTACTTTCAGCCAGGATTTAATCTGTTGATCCGCATTAATACGTCCTGTGTATTTTTCTTGTTCAGACTTTTCAATTACACCTTTATTATCTGTATAACCAAAACTAATATAATAAGAACCTTTATCATTGCCATTCGAAAGACTTACTACATGATTGTGTTGTACTCCAGTACGGCTCACAGCATCCAGCCAATCATAATTTTTATTATTGTTGTAGGCATCGAATTCATAATCAGCAAAAACAGTATTCGATCCCATTATCACATCATTGATATAAGCATTGACATCTCCATCAGGATTTGTTTGCATATAACCATTCGTATAAGCTTCCTTTCTAAGTTCAAATAATTGACGGGTATTCATTGTTTTTGGAGTATTAGCGTAGGTCTGAAAGCCAATCCAGCCATCATAAGAAACTTTACCTTCGCCTTTTTTACCCTTCTTTGTTGTAATAACAACAACACCATTGGAACCACGTGAACCATACAGAGCTGTAGCTGATGCATCTTTCAAGACCTCAATAGAAGCCACATCATTCAAATTGACCGCATTAAATCCAGAGAATGAATTATCCATAACCATACCATCTATGACATAAATAGGGTCCGTAGATCCATTTATGGTATTAATACCACGAATTTTAATAGATGCATCATCCGTAGGACGTGTAGGCTGAGAAATGAACACACCTGCAACACGGCCTTGAAGAGCCTGATTTACATTCGTCACCGGTTTTTCTTCCAAAACTTTAGAACTGACACTGGCAACAGCTCCTGTCAAATCACTCTTCTTCATCGAAGTACCTACAACAACCACTTCGTCTAATGTTTCAGTATCTTCCGCCATCACCACTTTAACAGGCTGATTACCCATTACTTTTACATCTTGGGCAACATATCCTATATAAGAAATATGCAATGTTTCCCCTTTCTGAACTGATAATGTAAATTTACCATCAAAATTGGTAATAGTCCCATTGGCTGTACCTTTTACCACTACACTTGCACCAATGATAGGTTCGGATGTAACATCCACCACCTGTCCTGTAACCGTTATGTTCTGTGCCAACATCTGTCTCTTATACACATCTCCGAGCCCACGAGACCGAGGCTGATCTCG
>ENA-OZKW01000454-OZKW01000454.1-human-gut-metagenome-genome-assembly--contig:-NODE-454-length-11641-cov-3.890471_pt1 | contig 11641 bp, 9 predicted proteins | sample MGYA00244833_ERZ653778 | MGnify/ENA primary metagenome ERZ653778 (study PRJEB26926, sample SAMN06165284) | human gut metagenome | biome: ENVO:00009003; feature: ENVO:2100002; material: ENVO:00002003... | reverse complement strand
ACGAGATCAGCCTCGGTCTCGTGGGCTCGGAGATGTGTATAAGAGACAGTACCTGATCAGCCTCGACACCGAGACCTACGAGACGATCAAGGACAAGGTCGTGGCCGACTTCCGCCCCAACGAGGTAGACTGCTTCCTCTATGACTGGGCCGGCGGCTTCACGGGAGGCACCTGCGCAGGTCCCAACTTCTACGGAGTGGTCACCGACTGGGTGAACATGTCGATCAACACGGGCCTCGGCTGGTTCGGCGCCGGTTTCTTCTCGACGAACCTCGACAACATCAAGAAGCTCGCCGACATCTCCGCCGAGCCGGAGAACTACTACCTCCACATGGCCTGGAAGGGCACCAACACGGGCAACTATGCCGTGAAGCTCGATGACGGCGTAATCGACGGATGCCCGATCATCGTAGACGTCGAGGGCGAGTACGGATTCACTCGCGACGGCGAGTGGTACGAGATCGAGGTGCCGATCCAGGTTTTCTATGACAAGGGCCTCAACTACAACGCCGACATCCTGAGCAGCCTCTCGCCCGACACGTCGGGCAACACCGGTCTGAACATCATGGCCATCACGCAGCCCGACGACGGCACGATGCCCCAGTCGCTGCAGATCGACGCCGTATTCATCTACAAGAAGTAAGGACCCAGGGTCCGACACACAGGAACAGCGGGTTTGAACGTACCCGCTGTTTCACTAAAAACCGAAAACCGACGAGCACATGAAAAAACTGCTGATTACGACTGCCGCACTCGCCTCGTTGTGGCTCCTGCCCACGGCCTGCGGCAACGACGACGACGGCACGACACCACCGCCGACCGATCCCGACAGCCCGGAGGCCCCGATCGAAGGGTATTCGCTGTACTGGGCCGAGGAGTTCGACTCCGACGAACTGAACCCGCTGAACTGGAACGTCGAAACGGGCGTCGCAGCCAACCAGGAGCTCCAGTACTACACCGACCGCAGCGAGAACCTGCGCGTGGAGGATGACTGTCTGGTAATCGAGGCCCGCAAGGAGCCGATGGAGAACCGCGAATACACTTCGGCGCGCATCAACACCCAGGGCAAGGTGCAGATCAAATACGGCTACATCGAGGCCCGCATCTGGCTGCCGGCCGGTCAGGGTACCTGGCCCGCATTCTGGATGATGGGCACCGGTGCCTCGTCGTGGCCCCGCTGCGGCGAGATCGACATCATGGAGCACGTCGGCAAGACCCCCGGACAGGTGACCCATGCCCTGCACACGCAGAATGCCAACGGCAACAACGGACGGAACTGGAACGCCTCGACGGCCCTGGCCGAAGCCGAGGGAAGCTGGAACACCTACGGACTCCTCTGGGAGCAGGAGAGCGACGATGAATACGGATGCATCTCGTTTTACGTCAATGGTGAACGATCGGCATGGAAGTACCAGCCCCGGAATGCCGACATGGCCGAGTGGCCCTTCGACAACTACTTCTATGTGATCCTCAACCTGGCCGCCCATCGGCGGTACGATGGGCGGCCAGGTCGATGACGCCATCTTCGACAACGAGGTCATCATGAAGGTCGATTACGTCCGCATGTGGACCCCGAACACCGCATCCTGATACCCAAACCCCAACAAGCAGAAAACAACATGTCCCAACTCAAACACTCCATTTGCCAGATGGCGACCCTCGGATGGTGGCTGATGCTGTCGCTCGCAGCCGTCTCGTGCAACGAAGACGATCAGTCCGGCGGGCAACTTGCAGCCCCGACCACGATGCTCACGGCCAATTCCATCGGGATCGACCGGTTCGGAATCTACTGGAGCTCCGTCAGCGGAGCCGACTCGTATGAAATACGCCTCGACGGTGAGGTACTGACCACGGTACAGGACACCGAATACACCTTCACCGGACTGGCCGAAGCCACCTCCTACACGGCGGGCGTACGCGCGCTGTCGGATACGGCCGAAGCCTCCGAATGGAGCGAAATCCGCGTGAAAACCTACTCGTCGAGCCAGGTGACGCGGCTCGACGCCCCGACCCTGACGGCCCCGACCTCCTCGGTGACGCAGACGGGATTCACCGTCGCCTGGGAGGCCGTCGAGCACGCCGACTACTATACCTGGACACTCGACGGCGGCCAGGAAACCTCGACCGAGGAGCTGCAGGTCACCTGCTCGCAACTCAACCCCGCAACCACCTACACGATACGAGTCCGCGCCGAATCCAAGGCAGGAAGCTATGCAGCCTCGGAATGGAGCGAAATCCGCGTAAGGACCAGCTCCGAAGGGACAGGGGCGGAGGACGCACCCGAAGGCTACAGGCTGGTATGGTCCGACGAGTTCGACGGCAACACGCTCGACGAATCGATCTGGAACATCGAGGTCAATGGCTCGGGAGGCGGCAACAACGAGCTGCAGTACTACTGCGAGCGGGGCGTCAGCGTGGGCGCTGAACCGGAGAGCGGCCGCAACTGCCTGATCCTGACAGCCACGCGCGAAAACTACCAGAACCGTCAGTTCACCTCGGGACGCATCAATTCGAAGGGCAAGTACAGCTTCACCTACGGCCGGCTCGACGCGCTGATCCGCATGCCGAAGACGGCCAACGGACTGTGGCCTGCATTCTGGCTGATGGGCGACGACTACGACCAGGTGGGATGGCCCGCCTGCGGCGAAACGGACATCGTCGAGATGGGCCACGCCACCGGAATGGCCCAGGGCACACAGGACCGCTTCTTCAACGGAGCCTGCCACTGGGGCCCGGCATGGAACAACAAGGGCGACTACTCGCGCGACACGACGGCGCCCTACGGCATGCAGGACGATTTCCACCTCTACACCTGCATCTGGACCGAGGACGAACTGGCCATGTACTACGACCTCGACGAGGATCCCAGCCGGGAGCCCTACTTCCGCATGACGATCACCCGGACCGCAGGCTACGAGAGCAACGAACTGCACGTGGGCAACTACTTCCACAAGCCCAACTTCATTCTCTTCAACCTGGCCGTCGGCGGCAACTTCCCGGGCCTCTACGACCCGGCGCAGATCACGGCGCTCAACGACGGCCCCGCTTCCATGTACGTCGATTACGTGCGGCTCTACGTGAAGGAGTAACCGGGCTGCACTCCGCAACGCGACAAGGAAACGCCCCTGCCGACTTACAGTCGTCAGGGGCGTTTTTTACATGATGTCATGTCCGCACACACCCGAGATCCCGTTTTCTGGGAGGAAAGGGGTAAAATAAAAGCAACCACCTGTTCAACAAGCAGTTGCTTTTTCGTACCCGGAGCCGGGGTCGAACCGGCACGACATTGCTGTCATTGGTGTTTGAGACCAACGCGTCTACCGATTCCGCCATCCGGGCTGATGCTGCAGAGCAGCGAATCGGGACGGCAAAGATAGGTGAATTTCGTTATATTTCAAAAAAATCGGCTACTTTTCGAAGTACTCCCTGATTTTTTTCGCACGCGCCGGACCGACCACTCCGGCCAGCTCCTCGGGGTTGGCCGTGCGGACCTTCTCCACCGTGCGGAAATGGTGCAGCAGCGTCTCGATCGTCTTCTGTCCGATGCCTTCGATCTGCTCCAGTTCGCTGTGGATAAACGCCCGGCTCCGCTTCTGGCGATGGAACGAGATGGCGAAGCGGTGCACCTCGTCCTGGATCGAGGTCAGGAAGTGAAACAGCGGCGAGGTGGGTCGAAGCCCCACCAGCAGCGGCGGATAGCCGCAGTAGAGCTCTGCCGTGCGGTGCCGGTCGTCCTTGGCCAGTCCGGCAATCGGGATATCGAGCCCCAGGGCCTCGAGCACCTCGTGGATCACCCCCATCTGCCCCTTGCCTCCGTCGGCGATGACCAGATCGGGGAGTTCGGCCCCCTCGGCCTGCAGACGGCTGTAGCGACGATAGACCACCTCGCGCATCGAGGCGTAATCGTCCGGCCCGACCACGGTCTTGATGTTGAAGTGGCGGTACTCCTTGCGCGAAGGCTTGCCGTCGCGGAAGACCACGCACGATGCGACGGGATGGGTCCCCTGCAGGTTCGAATTGTCGAAGCACTCGATATGGCGGGGCGGCCGGTCGAGACGCAGCGCCTCCTGCAGGGCGTTCATCAGCCGCTCGGTATGCCGCTCGGGGTTGCGGATCTCCAGATTCTTCAGCTGCTCGGCCCGGTAGATGCGCGCGCTCTTCTGCGAGAACTCCAGCAGTTCGAGCTTCTCGCCCCGCTTGGGCACGGTGAAGGTCACACCGTCGAAGAGCAGCGTGGTCGAGGGCAGGAAGGGGACGATCACCTCGCGGGCCAGCCGGGAGGCGATCTGCTCGACGATGTACTGGATGCCGAGGGTCAGCATTTCGGCCGGCTCGGTATCGACGCCCGTGGAGAGCCGCACGGTCTGCACCCCGACGATGGAGCCGTGGCGGATGCGCACGAAATTGCAGTAGGCCACGTCGTCATCGATGAGCAGCGAAAAGACGTCGGTATCGACGATGCGGGCGCTGACGATCACCGAGCGGCCCGAATAGTTCTCTAGCGCCTCGAGCCGCGATTTATACCGCTGTGCGGTCTCGAAGCGCAGCTCAGCCGCCGCACGGCGCATCTCCCCCTCGAGGTAGGTGCGCACGGGACGCAGATCGCCCCGCAGGATCGAGACGACCATGCCGGTCAGCTCGGCGTACTCCTCTTCGCTCTGACGCCCCACGCAGGGGCCCTTGCAATTGCCCAGGTGGTATTGCAGGCAGACCGAATAGCGCCCTTTGGCGATAGCCGTCGGCGAAAGGTTGAGCGAGCAGGTTCGCAGGGGAATCACCTCGCGGATAAACTCCAGGATACTGCGCTGCATCATTACCGAGCCGTAGGGACCGAAATATTGGGAGCCGTCGCGGTTGAGGATGCGGGTGGACTGTACGCGCGGGAACGGTTCGCGGCGCACGACGATCCAGGGATAGGTCTTGTCGTCCTTGAGCAGGATGTTGTAGCGCGGCTGGAGGGTCTTGATTAACGAGTTTTCGAGCAGCAGGGCGTCCGTTTCGGTATCGACGACGATGTGCCGGATCGCAGCGATCTGCCTCACGAGTACCTGTACCTTGGCGCTGTGTTCCTTGTTCTGCATGAAATACGAGCTGACCCGCTTGCGCAAGCTTTTGGCTTTGCCGACGTAGATGATCGTCCCGTTCTTGTCCAGAAACTGATATACGCCCGGTGACAGAGGCAGCAGGGCCACCTGTTCTTTCAACCCGTATTTTTTTACGTTGTCCATCTGTCGCAAAAGTAGCAAAATTTTAACAAAGACCTCTGCCGTGCGCTGAATCGGAGAATGAGCCGGAGTTTTTCGGCAGAAGTCGTCGATTGAACAGATTGTTCGTGGTTGAAAAGTATTTATATTTTGATTATTTGTCGAAAACATTATACCTTTGGGCCGTTTTATTGAGCAAAATCTGCCTATGAAAAATTTTTTATCCCTGTTATGTATTCTTTCGCTCTGCTTCGGGTGCGACAAGGCGTATGATCTGAACAAGATCGAATCCGGCGATGTAACCATCGGCAACGACCAGAGCGAATGGATTATGCCGTTGGCGCAGATCACGGTCGGAATGGACGAGTTGCAGGACGGCAGTGCGGATATCCGCGCTATTTTCGACGAGGTCGATATCTGGTTGCCGACGACGCTCCCGGGCAATGCGGAGTGGGTCGATATCGTCCGTCTTTCGAGTGATGGAACTTATCTGGACGGAATGCTGGAGGCTCTTATCGACGAGATGCTCGTTCCCGGATCGAAAAAAATGGACGAAGTGGTCGATCTGATTTGGTCCAACGAAGGTTACCGCGAGCGTTTTACGGCGTTGATTCCGGCCGATAGCGAGGAGCTTTTCAAGGCGGAATTCAAGAAGTTTTTCGGCGAGGACAACGAGGCTGGCGAAGCGTTGCGCGATACGATGGGCGAGCTGGCGCGGGAATTTCTTTCCCAGATTAAAATCAATACGATTACTTATAATGCGACGTTGGATGTCGACGATGATTTGATCGATATGCTTGCCGACAACCTCGATCCCGAGGGTACCGTCGATCCGGTCAATACGCTCGATCTGTACGGCGAGGTGCGGAGCAGTCTGCCGGTGAGCTTCGAAGTAGCTGCGGATTTTTCCGAAACGAACGTGGCTATCGCGCCTTTCCTGGTCGAACCCGACGAAGAGAATGACATCGCTCCCGTGCGGCTTTACAAGGATGATATCCGGAGTTTGTTCTCTTTCTTCGAACTGAATGTCGATTTTATGCCGCAGAAATATTATCCGCGTATCGGATTCAGCGACAGCCAGTCGATTCGTATGATGCTGCATTTGAAGAAACGCGGCGGTCTTAATCTGAACCTTTAATCCGGATTCCTCATATGAAAAAGATCATATATACTTTGATTGCGGCATTTGTCGCATGTACGGCCGTGGCACAGACGCCGAGTGCCTACTTTATGGAGGGTTCGACTTTCCGCAGCCAGCTTAACCCGGCTTTCGCTCCGCTGCGCGGCTATGTGAATATTCCCGTATTGGGCGGTGTGCAGGTCAACGTTTCCGGTAACCTCTCCGTCAGCGATATTTTTTATCCGGTGAACGGAAGTTTGGTAACGCTGTTCGACAAGAATGTTTCTGCGGCCGAGGCGTTGGGAAATCTGCGCTCGAAAAATATGCTCGGAACCGATGCCCGGATCAATATCGTCGGTTTCGGTGCATTCCGCAAGGATCATAAGACATTCTGGTCGTTCGATCTGAATATGCGTGTGGAGGCGGAGGCCAATATGCCCTATTCGTTGTTCGACTTTCTCAAGAACGGACGGAACGAGGCCGTTATCAACGATATCAAAGCCTCGACACAGGCTTATCTCGAGGCCGCTTTCAGTTACTCTTTTCCGCTGACGGATCAGATTTATCTCGGTGCTCGGGGTAAGTTTCTCGTCGGCGCGGGCCGTGCGCGGACGTCGATCGACCGGCTCGATATAAAATTGCAGGAGAATAGTTGGAATATCGACGCGGACGGTTCGTTCGAAATGTCGGGCCTTGAGATGAGCTCTATGCAGCGTCCCGACGGGTCGGAATATTATTCGTTCAACGATTTCGACGTCTCTTCCTACAAAGGGCCTGCGGGTTACGGTTTTGCCGTCGATCTGGGTGTGACGTACGACGTGATTCCCGATTTGCAGCTCTCTTTCGCCGTGAACGACCTGGGCTTCATTTCGTGGGGAAAGAAATACCTGGAGCGTGGGCAGATGACCAAATCCCAATCTTTTACCGGCGTGGAGATCATCGACGGTGAGGTTCATGATCCGGAGTTTGATTTCGGCGAGTTGGAGTTCGACCGGGTGCAGGCTTCCAAAGGCAAGACCGAGATGCTGCGCACCTCGATCAATCTGGGAGCCGAGTACGAGGTTTGGCGTCACAAGATCGGCCTGGGTCTGCTTTACAACGTACGTGTCTGGAATGTGAAGACGTTCCACAACCTGACCGCCTCGGTGAACTTCCACCCGATTCCCTGGTTTACGCTGACTACCAGTTATTCGTTTCTCAACGGCCAGGGGCACGCCCTCGGTGTGGCGATCAATGCCTGCCCCAGTTGGATCAACTTCTTCCTGGCGACCGATATGTTGATTTGCAGCCATACGCCGCAGTTCCTGCCCGTCACTTCGACTTCGATGAACGTGACGCTCGGCATCGGCGTTCCGATCGGGCGGCGCAGCCACCGCATTCCGGAGTATCTCTACCGATAATAATATTGTATGATATTAGTTAAGAAGCCTGCATCTACCGATGCAGGCTTCTTTGATGCGGTGTTTTCTTTTTTTACGATTCTTTGCCGTAACCGGTGTTTGCCGGTTTTCGATGGCGGAATCCCGAAGGGGTACGTCTTCGGTTCGGAGAACACGTGGGAACGGTTGGATTTGACTGTGGGACCAAAGTCGGCACTCGTTTTACCGTCCGCAGCAAAGGTGATCGACCGGAATGTCGAACGGATCGGCGGGCAGCTCCTCCACGACTTGATGCGGATAGCACACGCCTGCCTTGAAAGCCCGGAAACCCGGCTGCGACAGGTATTTGTCGTAGAATCCCTTGCCGCGTCCCAGGCGCATGCCTGCGGCGGTGAACGCCACACCCGGCACGATGATAAAATCGATCTCCTCGGGGCGGCACAGCGCAGTGGCCTCCGGTTCCGAAATGCCGAACGAGCCGGAGTCGTTCATCGAGGCGGGATCGTAGTCGTAGAATCGCATTATGTCGCCTTCCACGCGGGGCAGTACGATCCGTTTGGAGCGGCTCCAGCGTTCGAGCGTCGGGGCGGTGAGGGGTTCGTCTTTGAGCGAAGCGAAAAGGGCCACCACTTTGGCGCGTGCGAAGGCCGGAAGCCTCTCCGCTTCGTTGAAAATACGCGCGGAAAGCTCTTCGCGCTGTTCCGAAGAAAGGGCCGTATTGAGCCCTTTCATCTGTTTCCGGATTTCCGTTTTGGTCATAAAATGCCTGATTTTAAGCGTAAATTTCGAATTGTTTTGTGTTGTTATTATGCAAACAATGACTATCTTTGCCGAAGCGCAAACAAATTTTTAACAAAAATAAACAAATTTCAAACATTATGGGCTGTTTTCTAACTAATTCTTCTCTTGGCAAGAAGTTGGTAATGAGCATTACCGGTTGTTTCCTCGTGCTCTTTATCCTCTTCCACATGTCGATGAACATCGTGGCGATCTTCTCGCCCGAGGCGTACAACACGGTCTGCGCATTCCTGGGTGCCAACTGGTATGCGTTGGTCGGAACGCTGGTGCTGGTCGCCGGTATCCTGATCCACTTCATTTATGCGCTGGTGCTGACCGTGAACAACTATAAGGCACGCGGTTCGCAGCGTTATGCCGTTACCGTGAAGGAAAAGGGTGTGCAGTGGGCGTCGAAGAACATGCTTGCGCTGGGATGGATCATCCTCGGCGGTCTGTTGCTCCATCTGTTCAACTTCTGGTCGAAGATGCAGCTGGTCGAGGTGCTGGGACACCATGAAAATTCGCTCGGCTTCTCGCCGCAGGACGGCGCTGCGCTGATTCAGTACACCTTCTCGCAGTGGTACTACGTGGTGATCTACCTGGTTTGGTTCTTCGCCCTCTGGTTCCACCTTACGCACGGCGTGTGGTCGATGTTCCAGTCGGTGGGCTGGGGAAACGACATCTGGTATCCGCGCCTGAAATGTATCGCCAACATCGTGGCGACCGTCGTGTTCCTCGGTTTCGCTGTGGTCGTGCTGGTCTATTTCTTCCGGAGTCTTTGCTGCGGTTGTGTCTGCTAACATCTTACGTTGAATTATAAAAATATAGAGATATGGCTTTCAAATTAGATTCAAAAATACCCGCCGGGGAACTCGCGCAAAAGTGGAGCAACCACAAGGCGGCGATCAAGGTAGTAAGCCCTGCCAACAAACGCAAACTGGATATTATCGTTGTAGGTACGGGCCTGGGCGGTGCTTCCGCAGCCGCTTCGCTCGGCGAACTGGGATACAACGTGAAGGTTTTCTGCATCCAGGACTCTCCGCGCCGTGCGCATTCGATCGCGGCGCAGGGCGGTATCAATGCGGCCAAGAACTACCGCAACGACAACGATTCGATTTACCGGTTGTTCTACGATACGATCAAAGGCGGCGACTACCGTGCTCGTGAAGCCAATGTTTACCGCATGGCCGAGGTTTCGAACTGCATCATCGACCAGTGCGTCGGCCAGGGCGTTCCGTTCGCACGCGAGTACGGCGGTATGCTGGACAACCGTTCGTTCGGCGGTGCGCAGGTTTCGCGTACGTTCTATGCTCGCGGCCAAACCGGTCAGCAGTTGCTGCTGGGCGCTTATGCCGCACTCAACAAGGAGATCGCTGCCGGTTCGGTGAAGAGCTATCCCCGTCACGAGATGCTCGACATCGTGATCGAGGACGGCGAGGCGAGAGGTATCATCGCCCGAAATCTGGTGACCGGTGAATTGGAGCGTTTCGGCGCACACGCCGTAGTGATTGCTTCGGGCGGTTACGGCAACGTGTTCTTCCTTTCGACCAACGCGATGGCTTCGAACGGTTCGGCCGCTTTCCAGTGCTACCGCAAGGGTGCCGGCTTCGCGAATCCCTGTTTCACGCAGATCCACCCGACCTGTATTCCGGTGCACGGGGATCAGCAGTCGAAGCTGACCCTAATGTCGGAGTCGCTGCGTAACGACGGCCGTATCTGGGTTCCCAAAAAGATCGAGGATGTGAAAGCCCTCCGTTCGGGTGCCAAGAAACCTTCGGATATTGCCGAAGAGGACCGTGACTACTACCTGGAGCGCCGTTATCCGGCCTTCGGTAACCTCGTGCCGCGCGACGTGGCGTCGCGTGCCGCCAAAGAGCGTTGTGACGCGGGCTTCGGCGTGAACGAAACGGGGTTGGCCGTGTTCCTCGATTTCAAGACCGCGATCGAGCGTCTGGGCAAGGATGTCATCAAACAACGTTACGGTAACCTGTTCGACATGTACGAGGAGATCACCGACGTAAATCCCTACGAACAGCCGATGCAGATCTTCCCTGCCGTACACTATACGATGGGCGGTATCTGGGTCGATTACAACCTGATGACTACGATCCCGGGTCTCTACGCCATCGGTGAGGCCAACTTCTCGGATCACGGTGCCAACCGCCTGGGTGCTTCGGCGCTGATGCAGGGTCTGGCGGACGGTTATTTCGTGCTGCCTTATACGATCGGCGACTACCTGTCGCACAAGATCCAGGCTCCGAAGGTGAAGACCGATACCAAGGCCTTCGACGAGGCAGAGAAGGGTGTGAAGGATAAGATTTCGAAGTTGCTTTCCATCAACGGCAAGCAGTCGGTGGACGATATTCACAAGAAGCTGGGACACATCATGTGGGAGAACGTCGGCATGGCGCGTTCGAAGGAGTCGCTCGAGAAGGCGATCGTCGAGATCCAGGCGCTGCGCAAGGAGTTCTGGAAGGATGTGAAGGTCGTAGGCAAGGCGAACGAGTTCAACGTCGAGTTGGAGAAGGCGCTGCGTCTGGCCGATTTCCTGGAGCTGGGCGAGCTGATGGCACGCGACGCGCTGAACCGCGAGGAGTCGTGCGGCGGACATTTCCGCGTCGAGCATCAGACCGAAGAGGGCGAGGCCAAGCGCGATGACGAGAACTTCGTATACGCCGCCGTCTGGGAGTACAAGGGCATGGACCAGGTTCCGGAGATGACCAAGGAGCCGCTGAACTTCGAGTTCGTACACCCGGCACAGCGCAACTACAAGGACTAAGGCTATTTTGACGTTGAACTTTAATATCGAATCGTAACCATGAATTTTACATTAAAGATATGGCGTCAAAAGGACGCCAAGTCGAAGGGCGCTTTCGAAACGTACAAGGTCGAGAACATTTCGGCCGACACCTCGTTCCTCGAGATGCTCGACATCCTGAACAACAACCTCATCCATGAGGGCAAGGAGCCCGTGGCTTTCGACCACGACTGCCGTGAGGGTATCTGCGGCATGTGCTCGCTCCACATCGACGGACATGCACACGGCCCCGGCCAGGCAGCCACGACCTGCCAGATCTACATGCGCAAGTTCAAGGACGGCGCAACGATCACCATCGAGCCGTGGCGCTCGGCGGCGTTCCCCGTCATCAAGGACCTGGTGG
>ENA-OZKW01000453-OZKW01000453.1-human-gut-metagenome-genome-assembly--contig:-NODE-453-length-11649-cov-3.681128_pt1 | contig 11649 bp, 13 predicted proteins | sample MGYA00244833_ERZ653778 | MGnify/ENA primary metagenome ERZ653778 (study PRJEB26926, sample SAMN06165284) | human gut metagenome | biome: ENVO:00009003; feature: ENVO:2100002; material: ENVO:00002003... | reverse complement strand
TTTCCCTCACTGAAGTGGTGGGTCTCACGGTGATAACCAACCACTTTCTGTGGCTGTGTTCAAAATGAACACGACCACATCTTGTGGATGGCTTCAAGCCAATCCACAAAAGCAGCGGGATTTGTGACAGAGAATATCACGCATTGAACGGTGCGTCAAGATAATTTGAAAAAAATTATTGCGGCAAAGCGGTGATAGTAGGACTTATAGGAGGCTGCTTGAGCTGTTTTTTCTATTTACAGCTACAATGATAGCCATTGAGGGATTGTGATTGGTCAGGGCTGAAAAGGGCTTTCATAATTTGCTGCAGCGCATCATGTCCTCGACGCTCCCAGCGTCCTCAAAGGACGATTTGATGGGTGTGTAGGGATAAGCTGTAAAAAGAAGCATGGACGCCCCCGAAAAGGAGAGCGTCCATGCTTCTTGCTGTATCCGAATGGAGGAGATTGCGAAATCAGCGATTGTCCGGGCAGACGATTTCCAGCATCTGATCGAAAACCTCTTCCATCTGTCGCACCAGTGTGAACTGGGTGCGGGCGCGATCGAGGTTGTGATCCGGGCGAGCAATATGGAAATAATGGTCGCCCTCCAGATAGTCAGTCAGAAAACGGATGCCGCATTCCAGCGTCATGAGCCTTGCACCCCATGCAAGGCTCTTTTTTTCTGCCATGCTCATGGATGCCCCGGCAGTGGAGAGATACCCTTTGGCGAACACTTCGTACAGATGCAGGTCAAAATGGACTTTGCTCTGGTCAGGTTCGTCCTCAGCGCAGTCGTTGGCACCGGTGCGGATGGAATCGCCGAAGTCGTAGGCCGAAAGTCCCGGCATCACGGTGTCGAGGTCAATGACACAGATGCCTTTTCCGGTAGCGGCATCGATGAGGACATTGTTGATCTTGGTGTCATTGTGGGTGACGCGCAGAGGAATTTCGCCAGCTGCCAGCTGATCCAGCAGGACATGGCAGTCCTGCTCCCTCGCATGGATAAATTCGATTTCCGACGTGATATTTTTTGCCCGGCCCAGTGCATCGGCGGCGAGGGCTTTTTCAAAATTGGCATAGCGGTTGGGCGTGTCGTGGAAACGGGCAATGGTCTCGTGGAGGTGGAGGCCGGGTAATCCGCCAGCTGGTTCTGGAACTTGCCCAGCGTCTCGGCCACGGTGCGGAAGTCGGCTTCGCTGCCGACCTGCTGCAAACAGATGGTATCTTCTACAAAGTCGTAGGCACGCCATGCGCCGCCGTCTGCATCCAGATAGCAAGTCGACCCCGACAAAGTTGGGATGACATTCAGCGTTTCCCGTGCTGGGTCGCCGCCCTCGGCAAGAATTTTCGCCCGCAGATGCCGGGTCACGCCGCAGACATTCTCCATCAGGCCCACCGGGTTAGTAAAGGTATCTGTGTTGATGCGCTGCAAAATAAAGCGTTTGGAATGATCTTCCCGCCAGACCACAAAGGTGTCGTTGATGTGCCCCTCACCATAGTGGTGAGCATCGCAGAGCACAGGCCCGCCAAAATCAAAGGCATTTGCAGCAGACTGGAGCAGAGAAAGGGTAACGGATTTCATCATAAATTCCTCGTTTTCGTTATACTTCATGCCGTTTTGACGGGGCAGGGCGTTGTCCCTGCCGCACCTGACGGCGGTATTCATTGGGGGTCAAGCCTTCCGCCTTGCGGAAGCATTGGGAAAAATAGCTGGGAGAGGAAAAGCCCATCAACTCGCTGATCTGCGCCAGACTGTAACCGGTGTTGCCCAGCATATATTTGCTTTCCTCAATGCGGCGGCGGTTCAGATAGGTGATGGGAGAGATGCCATACTCTTTTTGGAAGGTATGGGCCAGATAGTATTTGTTGATGTGGGCGATTTCGGCAAGGGCATCCAGCGAGATATCTTCGCGGTAGTTGCTGTCCAGATACCGCTTGATCTCCACACACTCCCGGCTGTCGGAGCGGGGCGTTTCCTCTACCTGCAAAGAAAGCGTGGTACACCGCACCAGCCAGATGAGCAACACTTCCAGCAGATCCTGACAGACCGTTTCGCAGCCGTCCAGACTGCGGTCTGCTTCGGCCAGCAGCATATGGAGCAGCGTCACCATCCGCTCCCGATTTTCCCGGCAGTTGAATATGGCGTAGGAAGAATCTGATTTTCCAAATAAGATCTCGATGCCAGCAACGCCCAATACAATGTATTCCAGAGGTGAAGCATTCAGGCTCAACTCGGTATGCTCTACCTGCGGATTGACGATAATCATATCATCCGGTTTGACTGGATAAAGCTGACCGCTTAAATAAAACTGACCTTCTCCGCTCAGACAGTAGAACAGCTCTGTGCAGGAATGGGTGTGGGCAGTACTGTTCCAATCGCCGCCAAATTTGCTTTTGCTGATGTACAGCAGCCGGAAGGATTCCCGTGGAGCGGGAGCATGGCGGATATCAAATCGCTCGGTACTCATAAATGGCTCCTTTTGAGGCGAAGAACAAAAAACATAAAAATAAAAGCAAGATACTAAAAATACGAGCCTAAAAACGATGCGTTGCTTCGTACGTTTTTTTCTTATTATAGAGGCAATGAAGAAAAAATGCAAGCCCTGATTTTTGGATGGGTTCAATACTTTTGCCTTCGATAGAGTGCAAAAAATATGTCAAACTGGTTACAAGCGGGGAAAATGTACCAAAACTACAGTACAAATTTTATTGCTTTTGCTGAAAGAATTTTTCGAAAAGCAATATTTCTAAAAAACTAAACAACAAAGACCTTGTTGCGAACCGTAAAAACCTCTATATTGGAACCAGAAAAAACCACAGCCCTCTCGGACGAAGCCTGTTTGCCCCGGCTGTGTTTTGAACGGAACTTTATGATGGAGGATACACTATGAAACGCATTTCTCGTCGCAATTTTCTGAAAGTGGCTGGCGTGGGTGCCGCTGCACTGGGCCTGGCCGCCTGCGGCGGTTCTTCCAGCTCTACCGCATCCAGCGCGGCATCTTCTTCTGCTGCTTCTGCCGCAGCAGAGAACGTGACCATCAAGGTCGCTGCCATCGAGACCGGCTATGGCGCTGATATGTGGAAGAAGGTCACTGAGGCCTTTACCGCCCAGACCGGCATCAAGGTGGACCTGACCACCGACAAGAAGCTGGAGGACGTCATCGGCCCCTCCATGCAGGGCGGCGATTACCCCGATGTGATCCATCTGGCCACCGGCCGTGAGGCTGCCCTGACCGAGCAGTTCATCAAGGGCAACCTGATCGCGGATATCACCGATGTGCTGAGCATGACCGTGCCCGGCGAGAGCAAGAAGGTGAGCGAGAAGATCGCCGGCGGCTTTACCGACACCTCCCTGACCAACCCCTACGGCGACGGCAAAACCTATCTGGCTCCCATGTTCTACAGCCCCTGCGGCCTGTTCTACAACGCCGGTTTCCTGAAGGAAAAGGGCTGGGACGTGCCCAAGACCTGGGACGAGATGTGGGCACTGGGCGACAAGGCTGCCGCTGAGGGCACCTACCTGTTCACCTACCCCACCACCGGCTACTTCGACGCCTTCTTCTATGCGCTGATGTACGCCGCAGGCGGCCCCGACTTCTTCAACAAGGCTACCCACTACGAAGAAGGCATCTGGGACACCCCCGAGGCAAAGACCTGCTTTGATATCGTGGCAAAGCTGGCTTCCTACACCAACCCCATCACCCCCGCACAGGCCAACGATCAGGACTTTACCCAGAACCAGCAGCTGGTGCTGGACAACAAGGCCCTGTTTATGCCCAACGGCACCTGGATTGTGGGCGAGATGGCCGAAGCACCCCGTGCAGACGGCTTTGAGTGGGGCATGACCGCTCTGCCCGCTGTCAAGGCCGGCGGCGACAGCTACAGCTACACCTGGTTCGAGCAGGCATGGATCCCGGCTGGTGCCGAGCATCTGGATGCCGCCAAGCAGTTCGTGGCTTACCTGTACAGCGACGAAGCCTGCAAGCTGTTCGCCGAGAGCGGCGCTATCCAGCCTGTGCTGGGCATTGCCGATGATCTGGACGGCGACAACAAGATGTTCTACTCCATCTATGATAACGGCGCAAAGGCAGCTATGGGCAACTTTGCAGCCTTCAGCGCCATCCCCGGCGTGGAAGTCCGCACCGTGTTCTTCGACCCCGTCAACTCTCTGGTGTCCGGCAGCATGACCGAGCAGCAGTGGATCGACGGCATCAAGTCCGCCAGCGACCAGATGCGCGCCAACATCATCGAGTAATTAAGCCCTGCCCAGCGGGGGCGGTTTTTACCGCCTCCGCTTTTTTGGGCTGTACAGTACCATCAAGAAAGGAGCGGTCAATCCCCTATGAGAACGGATAAAAGCCGCAAACGGTTCGTATTCCTCTGTGTGGCACCGGCTACCATCCTGTTTTTCCTCTTTATGATCCTGCCCACCCTCAACGTGTTCCGCATGAGTTTGTATGAGCGGGGTGCCTATTCTCCCAACGAGACCTTTGTGGGGCTCAAAAACTTCCAGCATCTGCTGCGGGACACCCAGTTCATCCGCTCCATGCAGAATATGATCCTGCTGGTGGTAACGGTCACCCTGATCACCTTCGCCTTTGCACTGGTATTTGCCGCCATCCTCACCCGGGAGAAGATCAAAGGCCAGAACTTTTTCCGCATCATCTTCTACATCCCCAACATCCTGTCGGTGGTCGTCATCTCCGGCATCTTCTCTGCCATCTATAAGCCGGAAAACGGCATGCTGAACAGCATCATCGGCCTGTTCCGCAACATGAGCGACCCCATCCTGTGGAAGGGTGAAAAACTGGTCATCCCCTCTATCATCATTGCCATGGTGTGGCAGGCCATCGGCTACTACATGGTCATGTACATGGCCTCCATGTCTGCCGTGCCCATCAGCCTGTACGAGAGCGCCAATCTGGACGGTGCCGGGCGGCTGACCCAGTTCTTCCAGATCACCATCCCCCTCATCTGGACGAATATCCGCACCACCCTCACCTTCTTTATCATCTCCACCATCAACATGGCCTTCCTCTTCGTCAAGGCCATGACCAGCGGCGGGCCCAACGGCGCATCGGATGTGGCGCTGAGCTATATGTACAGCCAGAAGGACGCCGGTCTTTACGGCTACAGCATGGCCATCGGCGTGGTAATCTTCCTGTTCTCGTTTGCCCTGTCCGCCTGTGTCAACAAGGTCACCAACCGCGATACGCTGGAATTTTAAGGAGGGAAGAAGATGCAGAATACCACCGAAAAATCTTCCCGCTCTGCGGAAGGTCTGTACAAGTTTTTCATCTATTTTGTGCTGGTTCTGCTGGCCGTTACCATCATCGTGCCGGTGGCATGGGTGTTCATGGCCTCCATCAAGCAGAATGCAGAGTTCTACGGCAACCCCTGGGCACTGCCCGCCGGATTCTACTGGCAGAACTTCGTCAACGCATGGAACGGCGCGAAAATGGGCGAATATATGCTCAACTCGGTCATCGTCACCGCGCTGGCGCTGGCACTGTTGCTGGTCGTTGCCCTGCCCGCCGCCTACTGTCTGTCCCGCTTCCACTTCAAGGGGCGCAGGGTACTGAACACCCTGTTCATGGCGGGCCTGTTCATCAACGTGAACTACATCGTGGTGCCCATCTTTTTGATGCTGCGGGACAGCGATGTGTGGCTGAAAGGCCATTTCGGCAGCGGCTTTCTGCTGAACAATCTGGTGGTGCTGGCGGTGGTATACGCCGCCACCGCGCTGCCCTTTACCATCTACCTGCTGTCGGGCTACTTTGCCACCCTGCCCCACGATTTTGAGGAGGCCGCCTATATCGACGGTGCAAGCTATTTTTCCACCATGACCCGCATCATCTTCCCCATGGCAAAGCCCTCCATCATCACCATTATCCTGTTCAACTTCCTGTCCTTCTGGAACGAGTATATCATCTCCATGACTCTGATGAGCTCCACCAAGGCACCCCGCACCCTGCCGGTAGGTCTTTTGAACCTGATGCAGGCGCAGCAGAGCGCCGCCCAGTACGGTACCATGTACGCAGGCCTTGTGCTGGTGATGCTGCCCACCCTGATTTTGTACATCTGCGTGCAGCGGCAGCTGACGCAGGGCATGACCGTGGGCGGCCTGAAAGGTTAAGGTGACAAACGATGAAAGCATACTGGAAAAACCATCCCGCCCTGCGCATGGTACTGATGCTGGTGCTGTTTGTGCTGGCACTGGTGCTGGTGGTGTCCGGCTGGAAAATGACCGGACAGCTGGCAGGGCTTGGCATCATGCTAGTGGGCGTAGCGCTGCTGCTGGCTGTGCTGGCGCTGTATAACGCCGCCTACGATTGACCCCCTACGATTCAAAAAGAGGCAAAAGGAGAGTTTCCCATGGATGAAATAAGAAAGACCGGGCGCGTGACCATTCCCACAGACCTGGACGTTGTGCCCGAAACACTGGAGATCTTAAAAAAGTGGGGTGCTGATGCCATCCGCGACTGCGACGGCACCGACTTCCCGCAGCAGCTCAAGGATGCGGACGCCAAGATCTACTCCACCTACTATACCACCCGCAAGGACAACGCATGGGCAAAGGCAAACCCGGACGAGGTACAGCAGTGCTACATCATGACCGGCTTTTACACCGCCCCCGGCGACACCGTGACCATCCCGCTGATGAAGGGCATCAGCCCGGAGCTGATGCAGGTGAACACCAACGACGACATCACCCGCTGGTGGGAGGTCATGGATCGAACCACCGGTCAGCCCGTGCCGCCGGAGCAGTGGAGCTACGCCGGCGGCAGCGTGACCGTGCAGGCAGTACCCTTCCACGAGTACACCGTCAGCTTCCTTGCCTACCTCATCTGGGACCCGGTGCATATGTACAACGCTACCACCAACGGCTGGACGAACTTTGAGCACCAGATCACCTTTGACGTGCGTCAGCCCAAGACCCACAAGTATTCCATGGAGCGCCTGCGCAAGTTCATTGCAGAGCACCCCTATGTGAACGTCATCCGCTACACCACCTTCTTCCACCAGTTCACCCTGATCTTCGACGAGCTGAAGCGGGAGAAGTTCGTGGACTGGTATGGATACTCTGCTTCGGTCAGCCCTTATATCCTCAACCAGTTTGAGCAGGAAGTGGGCTACAAGTTCCGCCCGGAGTACATCATCGATCAGGGCTACTATAACAACCAGTACCGGGTGCCCAGCAAGGAATTCCGGGATTTTCAGGCCTTCCAGCGCCGCGAGGTGGCAAAGCTTGCCAAGGAGATGGTGGATATCACCCACGCGTGCGGGTGCGAAGCCATGATGTTCCTCGGCGATCACTGGATCGGCACCGAACCTTTCATGCCGGAGTTCAAGACCATCGGACTGGATGCCGTAGTGGGCAGCGTGGGCAACGGCTCCACCCTGCGCCTGATCTCTGACATTGAGGGCGTGAAGTACACCGAGGGCCGTTTCCTGCCGTACTTCTTCCCCGACACCTTCCACGAGGGCGGCGACCCGGTGCGGGAAGCCAAGGAGAACTGGGTTACAGCCCGCCGCGCTATCCTGCGCAAGCCCATCGACCGCATCGGCTATGGCGGCTATCTGAAACTGGCCTTGCAGTTCCCGGAGTTCGTGGACTACGTGGAGAGCGTCTGCAACGAGTTCCGCGAACTGTACGAGAACATCAAGGGCACCACACCCTACTGTGTCAAGCGAGTGGCCGTGCTGAACTGTTGGGGTAAAATGCGGGCTTGGGGCTGTCACATGGTGCATCACGCCCTCTATTACAAGCAGAACTATAGCTATGCCGGTGTCATTGAGATGCTGTCCGGTGCGCCCTTTGATGTGAAGTTTATCAGCTTTGAGGATATCAAGAACGACCCGCATCTGCTGGATTCGTTGGATGTCATTATCAATGTCGGCGATGCCGACACCGCACACACCGGCGGCATCTGGTGGGAAGACCCGGAGATTTCCTCCGCTATCCGCAAGTTCGTCTGGAACGGCGGCGGCTTTATCGGCGTGGGTGAGCCTTCCGGTCACCCGTATCAGGGCCACATTCTCCAGCTTGCCAGCGTGCTGGGCGTGGAGGAAGAAAACGGCTTCACCCTCAACTACGACAAGTACAACTGGGAAGAACACCCGGACCATTTCATTCTGCAGGATGCCGACCAGCCCATCGACTTTGGCGAGGGCAAGAGGAATATTTATGCGCTGGAAGGCACCGAAGTGCTGGTGCAGCGAAACAAAGAAGTGCAGATGGCGGCACACGACTTCGGCAAGGGTCGTGCCGTGTACATCAGCGGCGTGCCGTACAGCTTTGCCAACAGCCGTACCCTGTACCGTGCTATCCTGTGGAGCGCCCACAGTGAGGAAGAGCTGCATACATGGTTCAGCTCCAACTACAACGTGGAGGTGCACGCCTACGTCAAAAACGGCAAGTACTGCGTGGTGAACAACACCTACGAGCCGCAGGATACCACCGTTTACACCACCGGCGGCAGCAGCTTTGCGCTGCATCTGGACGCAAACGAGATCAAGTGGTATGAGATCTAAGTTCTCCTTTTCATAAACGAACACAACGGGCAGCTCTGTTACCAGAGCCGCCCGTTGTGTTTGCTGTATCTGCCGATAACTCAACCTGTGTCAATCGAACGCTGCAATGGAGATGGCTGGAAACGCAGAAATTCAGTAATGCAAGCGTAATAGACCTGCAGAAAAAAGAAACTGCCCGCGCAAGTATGCGTAAGATGGTGAAGCACTTGCTGAAAAAATATAAGTATCCACCGGAGGATTATGATACAGCAATCAGCACGGTCATTAGCCAGTGTGAGATGTGGACTGACAACATGGTAGTATGAATTGTATGAAATGTCGTTGATTTGTGCTTGACAATCAGATTTCTTTCCTGTAAAATAATTTTAGAAAATACTATTATTGAAAATACGAAAGGCTGTTTTATGGGAAAGATGATCTTAGATGACCTCCGCAAGCGTCTGGAACGTCTGGACGAAGACGCCGATCTGATGATCGACAATAACGACCGCTATCAGATGGTGATTGTAGGCGGCAGTGCGTTCATTTTGTTGGGCAAGCTGACCCGCGCTACTCATGACATTGATGCCTTGAGTGTTCCGAAAGAACTGTACAGTTTGCTTGGCAAGTACGACATCAACACCGATGTGGAAGCCTACATCGACAATTTCCCGTATAACTTCCAAGACCGGCTTCAGCCGCTACCCTTTGGTGGTACAAAGGTGCAGTTCTATACACCCAGTCTGGAGGACTTGGTGATTGCAAAGCTGTGCTCTTTTCGGGACACTGACAAAGCAGACGTAGAGAGTGAGGCTGTGCGGAATTCGTTGGATTGGGATTTGCTGGAACATCTTGCAACGGATGAAGATGAGTTGAGAGCCAGCATCTTGAACGACTGGCGGTATTGGGATTTTTATATCCGCTATCAGGAGTATGTAGAGAGGTGGAGACCATGCGAAAGCTGACATTCGAAGGCTTTTTGAAGCAGTATGTGGCAGAGCTTTCCGGGGTTCAAACGGCAAGCGTCCATAAGCTGGCAGATCGTATGGCTGAAAATCCCCGCCTGAAAGAACCGCTGTTTCTCTATGCTTTGGCCTATGATAAAGTGGATTTATTGCTCCACTATACTGCAAACAGCACGGTCGTTGCGGAATATGAGCGGCTTTCTAATCGCTGCTTGCTGGCGAAAATGCTGCTGCTCTTGGAAAAACAATCTCCTGAACTGCCGGAGGGCTATTTGAAGGTCTGGCGCAGCTATTGCTCGGTGCGGGATGCCGCCCTTGCGGACAATGACACAAAAGAACTGATCCATCGCCGGGTATTGGAACTTCAACAAAAAAAGAAATTGACGAATTATCGTCTTTACAAGGACTTGAAGTTGAATCCGGGCAATGTGAATGCATGGCTCAAACACAACGATTCCAGCAAAATGAGCCTTGACTGTGCACGGCAGATCTACAAGTATGCAAAAAGCTACCCGTCTGTTCGATAAGAAAAAGGAAGTGAGTCTATGACCGCCGTAATCTATGCCCGCTATTCATCGGATAACCAGCGCGAAGAATCCATTGAAGGCCAGATTCGTGAATGCACTGCCTATGCGGAAAAGAATGGCATCACCATCGTCAAGCACTACATTGACCGTGCCATCTCTGCCAAAACGGACAACCGCCCGGAGTTCCAGCAGATGATCAAAGACAGCGGCAAGAAGCTGTTTGATGTTGTTCTCGTCTGGAAATTTGACCGCTTTGCCCGGAATCGTTTTGATAGCGCAAACTATAAGATGATCCTGAAAAAGAACGGTGTCCACCTGATTTCCGTTATGGAACCCATTGCTGAGGGTTCACAGGGCATTCTGGTGGAAACCCTTCTAGAGGGTATGGCAGAATACTATTCGGCAGAGCTGTCCGAAAAAGTGATTCGTGGTCAGACCGAGAACGCCTTGAAGGGTAAGTGCACTGGCGGTACGGGAACCATCGGCTATAAAATCGACGAGGAAAAGTTTTATCATCTTGACCCGTTGACCGCTCCGTTGGTACTGGAAGCCTTTCAGCAGTATGACAACGGCGATAAGATGGTGGAGATCGTAAACTTTCTCAACGACAAGGGTGTCCGCAATATGCTGGGCGGCAAAATGACCCACAGTAGTGTGAACACCATGTTGAAGAACCGCCGGTACATTGGAGAATTGTCTTTCCGGGACATCGTTGTGCCGGATGCAATTCCGGTTATTGTTCCGAAAGACCTGTTTGACCGGGTGCAGAAGCGTCTGGATAAGAACAAGCGTGCCCCTGCCTGTGGCAAGGCAGACGAGGAATATCTGCTGACCACCAAGCTGTTCTGCGGCAAATGCGGTGCGCTGATGTTTGGCGAAAGCGGAACTAGTGCCACCGGACGCACCTACTATTATTATAAATGCGCCAACGTCAAGCGGCGCAGGGGCTGCAACAAAAGGCCGGGGCAGGGGAGAACCCTCTGTCCCGGCCTTTCTGCGCGATGCGGGGGCCGTCAGCCCTCCATCTTGCGCTCCACGAAGTCGCCCACCATCTTGTCCAGCTGGCTCACGGCGTGCTCGGCACCTTTGGCGATCTTGCGGGCGGTGCGGCGCATCTGGCGCTGGCTCGTGTTGGTGGCCATGACGCCGGCGGCACCCAGTGCGGCACCGGCGGCCATGCCGATCAGGAGCGGGGCAGTGGAGCTTGTGTGTTCGTTTTTCATAGGAGGCACTCCCTTCGAATCAAAATTTTTGGGCTGCGAGGATAGTATTTCCACCAAAGGATTCACTATACGCTTTTTTTGTGCAGGAAAATGTGGTATACTGTATCATATTCTGATAAACTGGGCTGGCTGTGGGCTGGCCCGGCTTATGGGAAAAGGCATATCCTGCGAAGGAGGTTTCTTTTTTGCTGAAGATAACGGAACCGAAAAAAGTTCTCTGCATCCATGACCTTTCCGGTGTGGGACGCTGCAGTCTGGCGGTCATCCTGCCGGTGCTCAGCGTCATGGGCATCCAGCCGGTGGCCCTGCCCACGGTGATGCTCTCCACCCACACCGGCGGCCTTGGCACCCCCGCCCGGATGGACGGCAGTGCCTCCCCCGGCGGCAGTGCGCCGGAGATAATCTGACTTTTAATCTGTGAGGCAATCTGGTCATAGAT
>ENA-OZKW01000452-OZKW01000452.1-human-gut-metagenome-genome-assembly--contig:-NODE-452-length-11667-cov-3.523510_pt1 | contig 11667 bp, 8 predicted proteins | sample MGYA00244833_ERZ653778 | MGnify/ENA primary metagenome ERZ653778 (study PRJEB26926, sample SAMN06165284) | human gut metagenome | biome: ENVO:00009003; feature: ENVO:2100002; material: ENVO:00002003... | reverse complement strand
ATAATGCGTGACACAGTTTATTTTACACTACCGGTTGCCGTTGGGTTTGGCACTGCCTTTCTTCACGTAGAATAACACTTTGAATGTACTTCGCTACGCTTTGCCCAAATTTACTTTTTGCTATGTGTTTATTTTACGATTGTTCCGACAAAGGTTTGTGCTCCTGCATTATTCAAGATATATACTGTATAGAATCCGCCGGGTAATGAGGCTATGGACATTTGGGGTGCATAAACAAAATATTTTATTTCTTCACCGGTAGCAGTAAATATTTTCACTGTTTTTGCTTCTTTTATTTCAGGCAGGGTGAGAATATCTCCGTCATTTAGTAAAGGCATGTCTGTTTCTGAAATTGCATTCAGTTCCAAGGGAGCACTTTCGTTTCCAAAACGGTCGGCAGCTGTTACGGCAAAATAACGTTTTTGTCGCCAAGGTGAAATAGGGGTATATTCGTATTCCGTATGGGTGAGATAGGTTTCCAGTAAGTTTCCGGCATCTGTGATATCTACCGGATAGGTATCCGAGGCATAAAGATGATAGGTGACAAGACCTCCGTTGTTATCTGTGGAAATCTGCCAGCTCATGTGCATTTTGCCGTCCGGCAACAGTTGCAGGGAAGGCATGGCCGGAGTGGATGGGGGGATGCTGTCCATCCAGGTCATTGGGGGAATCAATGCCGGAGTGGTATAGAAATTCTCTTGGAGTTCGTCCCAAATGCCTTTGGTGTTGTTCAATAGAAAACGATTGCGGAAGTAGGCTTGTCCGTTTAGTTTTATCTGACGGGTGAAATGAAGTTGGCGGACTATTTCGTCCAACGGCCAATTTTGTTCGTCGGGAGAGAGGAAATAAATGCCCAAACCAGGTATTATCCAGCGGTTACCACAATTCTCTTTCCAATCCAATGCAAAAGGATAGAAATTATTTCCCTGAAAATACATCATCGGGAACAACGCATCATGAATACCTTCTTTTAGCCATTTCTGAGCATCTTGGTAAACTACATGATAAGCGTTCCATCCACGGGAGGGATATCGGTTGGTATCTCGGTATTTGCCAATAGGGGAACTGCTGACTTTCACCCAGGGTTTGATAGTCTTGATGTCGGTATAGAGCCTATGCACAATATCTGTGATATTATCACGCCGCCATTGTTTCAACTCCTTACCTTTGCCGTATTTCCGGTAGGTGTCCTTGTCGGGAAAGTTGTCGGCTTGCTCAGGGTAGCGGATGTAATCGAAATGAATGCCGTCTATATCATAACGGGAAGTTATTTCTTTTACGATGCATGACAGATATTCTTTGGTTCCCGGATTTCCCGGGTCCAAGTACCAGTTACCTTTATAAAGTTTGCAAATTGTCCGGTTTTTCCGTACTACGGAGCTACGTCCTTGCAATTGTACTTGACGGGTGTTTCCGGCAGGAATCGTAACAATCCATGCATGTAGTTCCATGCCGCGTTTGTGGCATTCTCCGATGGCGAAAGCCAAAGGGTCATATCCGGGATTCCCTCCTGTGCTACCTGTCAGTGATTCGGCGAAAGTTTCTATGGCGGAAGGATAAATCATATCTCCGCGCAGACGGGTTTGCAACAATACCGTATTGAAATTGGCGGCTTTCAGGCGATCCAGTATATCACATAATTCTTTTTGCTGACGCCGGATGCCTGATGCGTTTACTGCCTTGTTACGAGGCCAGTCCATTCCTCCGAGCGTAGTGATCCAGGTGGCACGGATTTCATATTTAGGTTGTGAGAAAACGGGTGATAAACTCACTATGACTAGTAATAAAGTTATAAAGAATGTTCGCATTTACTTTAATTTTAGGGCAAAGATACGAAGTAATCAATTAATTCGTTACTTTTGCCCCAACAAAACAAAAAATAGAATATGATAACCTTTATTATTGCATTATTGGTTCTTGTAGGCGGATACTTTTTGTATGGAAGTTATGTGGAACGTGTGTTCGGTCCTGACAAGATTAGGAAGACACCTGCCCTGACCATGGCGGATGGTGTTGACTTTATTCCACTTCCTACTTGGAAGATTTTCATGATTCAATTTTTGAATATAGCCGGCTTAGGACCTATTTTCGGTGCTATAATGGGAGCGAAGTTTGGTACGGCGTCTTATTTGTGGATTGTTTTAGGTACCATTTTTGCCGGGGCGGTACACGATTATTTGTCCGGAATGCTTTCCATTCGGCATGATGGCGAGAGTTTGCCGGAAATTATCGGTCGTTACTTGGGCCTTCCCACAAAGCAGTTGATGCGCGGTTTTACGGTTGTGCTGATGATATTAGTCGGAGCGGTTTTTGTGGCAGGACCTGCCGGATTGCTTGCCAAACTTACTCCGGAGTATATGGATGTTACTTTTTGGATTATAGTCGTATTTGTCTATTATATGTTGGCTACATTGTTGCCGGTAGATAAGATTATAGGAAAAATATATCCATTGTTTGCCATTGCTTTATTGTTTATGGCAGTGGGGATTTTGGTGATGTTGTTATGGAATCATCCGGCATTGCCCGAAATTACGGACGGGCTGCATAATACCCACCCTGCCGGATTACCAATTTTTCCTATCATGTTTGTTTCTATTGCTTGTGGGGCAATCAGTGGCTTTCATGCCACACAATCTCCGTTGATGGCACGTTGTATGAAGAATGAGAAGTATGGCCGTCCTATTTTTTATGGAGCGATGGTGACCGAAGGGATCGTGGCATTGATTTGGGCTGCTGCCGCTACTTGTTTTTTTCATCAAAATGGTATGGAGGAGAGTAATGCTTCGATTATTGTGGACAGCATAACCAAGGAATGGTTGGGTACGATAGGAGGTTTATTGGCTGTACTGGGGGTAATTGCCGCTCCTATTACCAGTGGAGATACCGCTTTGCGTTCAGCTCGTTTGATTGTTGCCGATTTTATGCATTTGGAACAAAAAAGTATAGCGAAACGTTTATTGATTTGTATTCCTATTTTTGCGGTAACTATCGGTATATTATTGTACAGTCAGCGTGATGCGGCGGGATTTGATATGATATGGCGTTATTTTGCCTGGTGTAATCAGGCTTTGTCTGTGTTTACTTTGTGGGCGGTCACTGTTTTTCTGGTACGTGCGAAAAAGAATTATTATATTACCTTGTTTCCTGCCTTGTTTATGACGGCTGTATGTTCTACTTATATTTGCATAGCCCCCGAAGGATTAGCGTTTTCGGATTATGTATCTTATATAATTGGTAGTCTTTGTACGTTGGTAGCCGCTATAGGGTTTGCAAGTTGGTATAGGAAACAAAACAGCATAGTTTATGAAAAAATATAGAAAATCGATTTGGTTGCCTGTAGCTTTATTGGTCTATACTACAGCGATGGCCGTTTATTTTATTCCGCGTAATACGGAAATAAGTGATACGGAAAAGTATCTCACAGTAGGTTTATCCTATATGATTATAGCGTTGTTATGGATTGTCCTTCGTAAGAAAGAAAAGGCGGAGGAAAGACGTGAACGTGATTTGGAAAATAAAAAATAACTATTAAACGACAACATTATGAAGAAAATTTTAGTCAGCTTGATGCTGTTGGTAATGACTGCACTGAGTGCGCATGCTCAATTTGAGAAGGAGGTATGGTATGTGAATGCTTCATTGACAGGGCTTGACCTATCTCATAGCAAGAATGAAGGAACAAATTTTGGTTTTGCTTTAACCGGCGGCGCATTTGTAGCCGATAATGTGGCTGTGTTGCTGAATTTTAAAGGCAATTATGTAGAACATGGAATGGATGAAACCAGTATTGGTGCACAAGGACGTTATTATTTTTCCAGTTGCGGTATTTATGGAGGACTAGGAATGGCGTATAAACACCTTTCTTGTGTAGGATTTAAAAAGAATTTGGTTTGTTTGACACCGGAAGTCGGATATGCTTTTTTCTTGGGTAGAAATGTGACTATTGAACCGTCTGTATATTATGACTTGAGTTTTAGTGATACTTCAGAATTTAGTAAATTAGGATTCAAGATAGGATTCGGGGTTTATTTCTGATTGATTTAATTCCACCACAGATTACGCAGATTATTGAATGGGAGAATTCATTGAAATTCAATCTATGTAAATCTGTATAATCTGTGGTGGAAAAACTTTTTATGTGAGATTAATGCGCATAGAGATGCGTGAACGGAATTTCTTTACCATCACTACCTGTTACTTTTAATTTCAGTTGTCCTCCGTTTTGGTCGAAATAACGTAATTCCATTGGATGATATCCTTTCGCCAATGCCTTTTGTCCCACTATTTCTTTAGGTCCGTGAGGTCCGTCATTGTCTACTATCTGTTCACTGTCTATGGTCAATGTACTACCATCGTCGGACAGGAGTGCAAAAGTGTAGATATCGTCTTGAGGAGCATTGAAATATCCTTTGATAATCAGTCCGATATTTCCTTTTACTTTTTTAGGAATCATAACGTCTTCCACTGGATAAGTACCATTGATCGGAGCTTTTTCTATTTCACTGCATTTATTTCCTTTAAATTCGTGCCATGTAGCTTTCAAACCCGGATTGGAAGGAGCGGCAGTTACAGAGGGGGTATATTCACTTTTGATGAAACGTGTCTTGGCTATGTCACCTTTCTTTCCATTAGGGCGGAAGGTGCAGAAAGTAAAGTCTGTGGTTTCAGTCACTTTGATGGGACCTTCATATACGGGAGATTGTAAAGTAGGAGTACTGCCATCAGTGGTATAGTGAATTTCCGCAGTGGGGTCAAGGCAAGTTACATTGATGGTTCCTTCACCGATAAAGGCGTTGACGGCATTAAAGCCTTCCAAATCGGGTATACGGTAATTGATACCCATGATATTGAGACGTTCAAACTGATCAGACAGGCGTTGTTTGAAGGCATTCCAGTCTTTTTGCTCCGGTTTGCTCCAACCTAATTCGGCAATAGCCAGCAAACGTGGAATAGCCATATATTGCATACGTGCGTTGGAAGGAATCCATTCGCACCAAATATTTCCCTGCACTCCTAAAATCAGCGACTGCTGCTCGGAGGTCAGGTTGTCTGTCGTATCCAGATTATAAATACTTGCCATAGAGTTCTTATCTTCTGCATAATCCAAATAAAATTGTCCGTTAGGAGTGAAAATGACAGGGTTGCCTTGTGCTGTTGTCTTGGTTGCTGCATCTTTTACCCAGCTGCGCCACCACATTACGGTAGCTGTTTTAGACAATCCGCCTTCAATGATTTCATCCCAGCCTATCATTTCTTTGCCTTTCTCGTTAAAGAATCTCTCCATGTCATGAATGAACCATGATTGCAGTTCTTCTTCAGTTTTCAGATTATTGTCATGCATACGTTTCTGACAGTCCGGACATTTTTTCCAATTAGTTTTTTCTACTTCGTCACCTCCTATATGTACATACTTATAGGGGAAAAGGGCTATCAGTTCTGTATAAACATTCTTGCAGAATTCCAATGCGGAGTCTTTCCCCGGACAAACAGGTGAGGAGAAGACGCTTCCCCAACCGGTTTCGTTAAAACAGGAAACACCTTCATAGTTACTTACAGCTGCCAGCATGTGTCCCGGCATATCAATTTCGGGAATAATATCTATGCCTCGTATTTTGGCGTATGCTATGACATCCTTGATATCTTCCTGAGTGTAGTAGCCTCCATATAAGGTGTCACCTTCTACGATGCGTATCTTGTCTTCGGGAATTGCCATATCCGGATTGTTATCAGTCTTTGACTGACGTATGCATTCGCGGTCATGGGAATTGAATTTGCGCCAGGCTCCTTTTTCCGTCAGTAAAGGATATTTCTTGATTTCGATACGCCATCCTTGGTCATCGGTAAGATGCCAGTGGAATTTATTCATCTTGTAAAGGGCCATGACATCCAGTAATTCTTTCACCTCATCTATTGTGTAGAAATGGCGGGATACGTCCAGCATGATGCCTCTCCATTCAAAGCGGGGGGCATCTTGAATGTTAACGGCCGGTATGGCCCAGTCTGTACCTTTAACAATTTCTTTAGATTCTATTTGCGGGGGAAACAGCTGTCTGAGGGATTCGATACCTGCAATGACACCTCCGTAAGAGTTACCTGTAATGTTGACCTTATCGCTCTCGGCTGTCAGGGTATAAGCTCCTTCTTTTCCTTGAACATCACCCAAGGCAAGGGTGATGGTTCCTTCGCCTTCTTTGACTTTAAGGTCGTAGCCTGTGGCTCTGGAAAGCATATCGGCCAAATACTCGGCTGCGGGAATTAGTTCGGCGTCAATAACACCGATGGAGGTATTACTTTTCAATACAAAAGCACCGTTTGTTTCCTCCAGATGGTTGGTTATGGGTACAATGGATACCTCTTTTGTTACAGGGGGAGTACCGGTACATGCTCCCAACATCAATGTGCCTGCTAACATACAGGCGGTCATTAACTGCTTATGTGTACATTTGGTCATAGGATAATAAATTAGGTTATTGGACAAAGATAACAGAAATATTGGGAAAAACGATATTATTTGGCGGGATATTGGAAAGTAACCAGTACTCCTTTATGGTCTGTAGGCCATACGCCCAATGGTTCTATAAACTTGTCTTTAGATGTTTCCTGAACACGCTGTGCACGGACTATGGAATTTTTCGGACCGAAAATGGCGGCGTCTTTCACTTTCAACCCCTTTTCGGGATAATACCAAATGTAATCTATACGGTCGCGTTCATCTGCTTTGGGAGCCCAGGTTATTTTGTCGGCGGGCTTTGCCGGATTATCCGAAGGATAAGTGAAGCCGGGATAGTTTAATACATCTGGATAGAATTCTCGATAGGCGTCTTTCAATCCGGCTTCGTCTAACAGGACAGGAACTGTCCAGGGGATTACAAAGCCATGATGGTCATACAGGTCTTTGGTTTCTTCAGTCCAATCTTGATGTGAAGGTTCATTAAAATCTCCTCCTAAAATGATGGTGTAGCCGGCTGCACGATCTTTTTTTGCCTGTTCAATGAATAGTCTGATGGCGTCATCGCGTTGTGAGGCTACATTTCTCTTTAATACTTCTTCTACGGTAGTGGGGATAGGGATTTCTTCCCAAGTAGAGCCATCATATCCGCGTACATTATAATAGGCGTCATCCAAATAATCAAGATGAGCGGTGTAGACTGCTATTTTCTGTCCGTTCATATCGGCTGTAAGGCGATAGATACTGCCGTGGTCATTCTTTTCGGGGAAAACGGTTAATGAATCAGTGATGGGGTATCGGCTTAACAGACCTGTATCATAGGTATAGAAGGAATAATAGGTTTCTCCTTTTTCCTTTAATGATTGCACTAGGCGGGCAGTGAAATTGGTGTTTTCGTAATTACGTACTTCGCTCAATGTGACGAAGTCCGGACGAAGACGGGCTATTTCATTCACAATAGCGTCGTAACCACCGGGAATTACAGTTCCTTCTTGCCAAATGTTCCATTGAAGAACGGTGAATTCTTTCTCTTTTTGTGAACATCCCAATAGGAAAGGGAACAGCAAGAGTAGTAAAAAAAGTTTTTTCATATTCTGTTGATTTATAAGGTTGTTAATTCAATTCTAAATTTACTCATATTTTCGTTTAGATTGACAATGTGGAAAACATTAAAACAGATTTTTAGTAAAATGATTCTGCAATCATACCACAAAATGCTAAACGTATAGAACGTAATAAATCACTTTTAAATTCCCATTTATCAACTAGTGGTATATTGCGTATAATCATATTTAATAATTTGTGTCAGTTTGGACAATCAACGGTGAATAAAAAATCAATCAGGAGAATCCATCGCCAGTTTTTCACGTAAAAACTGTCCCGTATAAGATGCCGCACATGCTGCAACCTCTTCCGGAGTGCCCGCAACTACCAGATTTCCTCCCATATTTCCTCCTTCGGGCCCTAGGTCAATCACATGGTCGGCACATTTTATCACATCCATATTATGCTCGATAATGATAATGGTATGTCCGCGGCTGATTAAGGCTTCAAATGCTTCCAGCAGTTTCTTGATATCATGAAAATGCAGACCTGTGGTTGGTTCATCGAATACAAAAATAGTGGGTTGTGCTTTCTCTATGCTCAGAAAATAAGCTAGTTTTACGCGTTGGTTCTCGCCGCCGGAAAGAGTGGAGGAGGCTTGTCCTAACTTTATATATCCCAATCCCACTTCTTGTAATGGAATTAGTTTCTTCACTATCTTTTTTTGATTGTATTCGGCAAAGAATTCAATGGCTTGATTCACTGTCATTTCCAGAATATCATAGATGTTCTTATCTTGAAATTTTACTTCCAGTGTGTCGCTCTTGAAACGTTTTCCATGACAAGATTCACATTCTAATACCAAATCTGCCATAAATTGCATTTCAACGGTTACCGTACCGTCACCTTTACATTCCTCACAACGACCGCCTTCGGTATTGAATGAGAAATATCCGGCAGTATATCCCATTTGCTTGGCAAGAGGCTGTTCGGCAAAGAGTTTTCGTATTTCGTCGTATGCTTTTACATAGGTTACCGGATTGCTGCGTGATGATTTTCCGATAGGATTCTGGTCTACAAATTCAATATCTTTCACCAGCTGTACATCTCCTTCCAAAGAGATGAACTCACCCGGCCGTTCGCTAGCTTCACTATATTCGCGTTTCAATGCCTTGTAAAAGACATCACGTACCAACGTACTCTTCCCCGAACCGCTGACTCCCGTAACTACCGTCATTACATTCAGTGGAAATTTTACGTCAATGCCTTTAAGGTTGTTTTCACGCGCACCTTTTATTTCTATATAATTGTTCCACGGACGATGGCATCGGGGAATCTCTATGTTTTCTTCTCCCAACAAATAGCGCACCGTATAACTGTTACTGTTTCTTTGAAGATCGTTCATGTTGCCTTGATATACTATTTGTCCTCCTAAACGTCCTGCTTGAGGACCGATATCAATGATATAATCGGCAGCACGGATTATTTCTTCATCATGTTCTACCACTACTACGGTGTTTCCCAGCTCCTGTAACTGACGAAGTACTTTTATCAGCCGGTCGGTGTCACGGCTGTGTAATCCGATACTGGGCTCGTCCAGGATATAGAGTGAGCCTACCAAGCTGCTGCCTAATGAGGTGGCCAGATTGATGCGCTGGCTTTCACCGCCGGAGAGCGAGTTGCTGAGACGGTTCAGTGTAAGATATCCCAAACCCACATCCATGAGGAAGTTGATGCGGTTGGTAATTTCCGTTAAGATCCGTTTGGCGATGGCTGTGTTATGTGCATCTAGTTCTAGAGTGCGGAAGAATTCTTTTAAGTCATGAATAGGTAAGTCAACCAGTTGAGAAATGGATTTTCCACCTACTTTTACATAACCGGCTTCTTTTTTCAAGCGTGTTCCATGGCAGACAGGACAAATAGTTTTTCCCCGGTATCGTGCCAGCATCACACGATATTGTATTTTATATTGGTTTTCTTCCAGCATTTTGAAGAAAGAATCTATACAGGCCTTATTTCTAGGTCCATGCCATAAATAATCTTTTTGTTCCTGTGTCAGTTCATAATAAGGGGCGAAGATGGGGAAATCGTGGGCGGGAGCTTCATGAATGAATTCCTGTAGCCATTCCCCCATCTTTTCACCACGCCAGCAAAGGACAGCTCCGTCATATACACTCAGAGCACGGTTTGGAATCACCAGATGTTCATCTATACCTATCACTTTACCGAAGCCTTCGCATTCGGGACAAGCGCCGAGAGGGGAATTGAATGAAAACATTTGGTCATTCGGTTCTTCGAATTTAATTCCGTCGGTCTCGAATTTAGTGCTGAAAGAGAACAGCTGCGTACTTCCGTCAGCAGAGTAGAAGCGGAGGAGGCAATTTCCGTCTCCCTCGTACATGGCTGTTTCGGCAGAATCGGTGAGGCGGCTGATACTGTCTTTGCTATCATCGGCTGTCATGCGATCTACCAGCAGATAGATGTTTTGTTTTTTATCTTCGGCAGCTGTTTGTTGCAGAAAATCTTCTATACGGACTATTTCACGGTTCACCTCTATACGGGTAAATCCTTGTTTCAAGTCCATTTCCAGTTGCTGGAGCAGTGTACGGCCTTCACGGGGCATCATAGGAGTGAGAACCGTGTATTTCGTTCCTTTAGGAAAGGAGAGCATACAGCTTACAATATCTTCAATACTATGCTTTTTCACCAGTTGCCCGCTAATGGGAGAATAAGTCTTCCCCACGCGTGCATAGAGCAGTCGCAGATACTCATATATTTCGGTGGAAGTACCCACGGTGGAACGAGGATTGCGGCTGTTCACTTTTTGCTCTATGGCGATAGCGGGTGGTATACCTTTAATGAAATCACACTCAGGTTTGCTCATACGGCCCAGAAATTGGCGGGCGTATGATGACAGGCTTTCTACATAGCGTCGCTGACCTTCAGCGTATAATGTATCAAAAGCCAAGGATGATTTTCCGGAACCGGATAGTCCCGTGATGACGACCAGCTTGTTGCGTGGAATGTTTACATCGATGTTTTTGAGGTTGTTTACCTTTGCTCCTTTTATGGATATATAGTTACTTTCTGACATTCTTTATTGAATTTGGTTTAATATGCAAAGATAATTATAAGTTTTCTTATCTTTGCAAGCGTATTAAACAAGAATAACAAAATGAGAGCAAAAACTATTCTTCTTTTATTGATAGCACTACTTTTTACTTCTGTCGTCAGTGCTCAGACACGTTATCCTAAACGTGAGTTCCGCGGTGCATGGATTCAGTGTGTGAATGGACAGTTCCAGGGAATGCCGACAGAGAAGATACAGCGGCTGTTAATAAATCAACTAAACAGTCTGCAGGACGCAGGCATTAATGCGATAATTTTTCAGGTACGTGCAGAAGCCGATGCCTTGTATAAATCTTCTTATGAGCCGTGGAGCCGCTTTCTTACGGGAGTGCAGGGTAGAGTGCCTTCACCTTATTGGGACCCGATGCAGTTCATGATTGATGAATGCCATAAGCGTGGAATGGAGTTCCATGCCTGGATTAACCCTTACCGTGCCAAGACAAAGGGAACTACTGCCTTATCACCCATTCATCCGTATAATAAGAATCCGGAACGTTTCGTGAATTATGCTGGTCAGCTTTATTTTGATCCGGCTTTGCCCGAAAACCGAAAATATATTTGTAAGATTGTGCGCGATATTGTTACCCGTTATGATGTGGATGCCATTCATATGGATGATTATTTCTATCCTTATCCCAACCCGGGCGAAGATTTTCCTGATCATGTCAGTTTTGCGCAATATGGTCGCGGATACAGTAATAAAGCCGATTGGCGCCGTGACAACGTGAATGTGCTGATAAAGGAAATTCACGAAACTGTGCGCGAGTGTAAGCCGTGGGTGAAGTTCGGTGTTTCTCCTTTTGGTATCTATCGTAACAAGAAAAATGATCCGAATGGAAGTGATACACGTGGTCTTCAGAATTATGATGATTTATATGCAGATGTGCTGATGTGGATTAATAATGGTTGGGTAGATTATAATATCCCTCAGATTTATTGGGAAATAGGTCATCCTGCTGCCGATTATGACAACTTGATACATTGGTGGGCAAAACATGCCGCTTCGCGTCCGTTATTTATCCTGTCTCTTATACACATCTGACGCT
>ENA-OZKW01000451-OZKW01000451.1-human-gut-metagenome-genome-assembly--contig:-NODE-451-length-11680-cov-4.144344_pt1 | contig 11680 bp, 9 predicted proteins | sample MGYA00244833_ERZ653778 | MGnify/ENA primary metagenome ERZ653778 (study PRJEB26926, sample SAMN06165284) | human gut metagenome | biome: ENVO:00009003; feature: ENVO:2100002; material: ENVO:00002003... | reverse complement strand
GCGGAGATGTGTATAAGAGACAGGCTACGAACCGCTCGACGGCGACCTGGAGGCGCTGCGCGACCGCGTGAAGGCGGCCGCAGCCCGGATACGGGTCACCGAATAAACGAATCCATAAACGGACAACGATACGACACCATGAAAACCTACGCGATCATTGCCACCGAGAAGGGCGACATGAAGGCGGAACTCTACGCCGACGAGACCCCGGGCACCGTGGCCAACTTCGTCGATCTGGCCGAGCACGGCTTCTACGACGGCCTGACCTTCCACCGGGTGATCCCCGATTTCGTGATCCAGGGCGGCTGCCCGCGGGGCGACGGAACGGGCGGTCCGGGCTACACGATCAAGTGCGAGACCTCGGCGCCGCGCCAGCGCCACGACCGCGGCGTGCTCTCGATGGCCCACGCCGGACGCGACACCGGTGGCTCGCAGTTCTTCATCTGCATGAACCGCGAGAATACACGGCACCTCGACGGCGTGCACACCTGCTTCGGGCAGGTTGTCGAGGGGCTCGATGTCATCGACGACATCCGCCGTGGCGACCGCATCCTCTCGATTAGCATCGTCAGGGAGTAGGTACCCGAAGCGGCTCCCCAAAAACCGAAAGCCCCGGCACGGCGTCTGTCGTGCCGGGGCCGTTTCGTATCCGACCGCGCCCGCACGCATCCGGGCAGGAGGTCTCCGCATCCGGCAGCCCCTTCCGAACACTCCGAACGCAAAAAACCGCAACCCGTCGTGCGGATTGCGGTTATCGGCAGGCTCTCTCCGGAGGGTTATCTCCCGAAAGCGGCCTTGACATTGTCGGTTGCCCGCTTGAGCAGCTCCTCGGGGCAGCAGAGCGTGATGCGGATGTAGCGGTTGCCCTCCGAGCCGAAGATGCCGCCCGGCGTCAGGAAAACGTCGCACTTCTCCATCACCTCGTCCGAGAAGGCGAAGCTGTCGCCTTCATAGTCCTCGGGCAGCTCGGCCCAGACGAACAGTCCGGCCTGATGCTCGCGGTAGCGGCATCCGAGCGCATCGAGCAGAGCATAGGCCTGCCGCTCGCGGCCGTAGTAGATGGCATTGAGCTCCTTGAACCAATCCACACCCAGCGCCAGCGCCGTGTCGGCGGCAGCCTGGATGGGGTAGAACATGCCCGAGTCCATGTTGGACTTGAACGTGAGGATCGAATCGATCCACTCCTTCCGGCCGACGATCACGCCGACACGCCAGCCGGCCATCGAGTGGCCCTTCGACAGCGAGTTCATCTCGAGTGCCACCTCGCGGGCACCCTCCGCCTCCATGATCGAGATCGGAGCCTCGGCGTTGCGGATGAAGCTATAGGGGTTGTCGTGCACGATCAGGATGTTGTGCTTGGCTCCGAAGTCGATGATGCGCTGGAAGAGCTCCATCGAGGGGGTCTGTCCCGTCGGCATGTTGGGGTAATTGACGAGCATCATCTTCACACCGTCGAGGCCGGCCCGTTCGATGGCCTCGAAATCGGGGTAGAAGTTCGTCTGCTTGTTGAGCGCATAGGGCAGCATCACGCCGCCGGCCAGCCGCACGGCGGCCGAATAGGTCGGATAACCGGGGTTGGGCACGAGGACCTTGTCGCCCGGGTTGAGGAACGTCATGCAGATGTGCATGATGCCCTCCTTCGAACCGATGAGCGGCAGCACCTCGCTGTTGTAGTCGAGTTCGGTGCGGTACCACTTCTTGTACCAGTCGGCAAAAGCCTTGCGCAGGATTGGCTCACCCTTGTAGGACATGTATTTGTGGACATCGGGACGTTGCGCCTCGCTGGCCAGGCGGTCGATGACGGACTGGTGGGGCGGGAGGTCGGGACTTCCCATAGCGAGTTTGACGATCTGACGACCGGTAGCGGCCTCGATTTCCGCGATTTCGCGCAGGCGGCGCGAAAAATAGTACTCGCCGATGCCGTCCAGACGGTGTGAACGGGCGATGTTTACTGCTTTTGCCATAGTCATGTATCGGGTTTAGAATTTAGCTCCGGACAAAGATAGGGAATTTATGAATAAAATTAAAAAATACCCCGTAAAAATTGCGGACGCCCCGAAACGACCGGGCGGGAGCAGGCTGCAGCCCCTCCCGCCCGACAGATCAGCGATCGCGGTCAGTGTCCCATGAGCTGCCGGGCCATCAGCACGGCGTTGTTGGCATTCGAACTGTATCCGTCGGCGCCGATCGTCCGGGCGAAACCCTCGGTGACGGGAGCACCGCCGACAAGCACCTTGACCCGTCCGGCCAGATCCGACGCACGCAGGGCGTCGATCACCTCTTTCATATGGGTCATCGTCGTGGTAAGAAGTGCCGACATGCAGAGGATGTCGGCCCGGTGCTCGCGTGCCGCCTCGATGAAACGGTCGCTCGAGATGTCCACCCCGATGTTGAAGACCTCGAAACCGCACCCCTCGAGCATCGAGGCCACCAGGTTCTTGCCGATGTCGTGCAGGTCGCCGCGCACCGTGCCGATGACGATCCGCCCGCGACTCTCCGCCGTGTTGTTCCGCAGCAGCGGACGCAGCAACTCGAGCGCCCCCTTCATCGCACGGGCGCTCATGAGCAGATTGGGCACATAGGCCTCGCCGGCCTCGAAGCGGCGGCCGATCTCCTCCATCGCCGGGATCATGTAGCCGTTGATGACCGTCTGGGGATCGATCCCGGCTGCAAGCGCCCGCTCGGTCACCGCCACGGCCGGTTCGAGTTGTCCGGCCAGAATGGCGTCGTAGAGTTCATTGAGTTGTGTTTCCATGGTTTGCCTGGTTCGTTTGAAATTTACAGTCTGTTCTCCTTTTCGCGCCGGCGGATCTCCTGCACGGCGTCGATCATGGCCCGATAGCCATCCACCGACATGTAGTCGGGAATGGAGTTGCCCGAGCCGAGGGCATAGCCGCGGGCCTTGCGGCGGAACTCCGTGCCTTCGCGCAGCACCTTCTCGTAGACCACCTCGTAGGGGTTCATGATCAGTTCGTTCATGTCCAGGCCCCCGCACAGGCCGATGCGGTCGCCGTAACGGTCGATCCACTCCGAGAAGGGCGCGATCTGGTCCTCGTTCGAGTGCTTGGCGTCGATTCCGTTGGCCAGGATATCCTCCATGATGCTGAAGATGTTGCCGCAACTGTGGAGCAGGAACTTCTTGCCCCGCGAGTGGACCAGGTCGATTACGCGCCGGTGCTGCGGCAGGATGTGCTCGCGGATGGTGTCGGGGGCCAGCATCGTGGAGGTGCGGTAGCCCAGGTCGTCGCCCATGCGGCAGAAGACGAACAGGTCGGCGTAGTTGTCTAACACCCACGTCCACAGCACTTCGTAGAGGTCGCCGATGCGGACGAACAGATCGCGGAACAGGTCGGGATCGAGGAACTGCATCATGCAGAGCGACTCGTAGCCGACCAGATCCTCGGCCGACTCGAAGATCCCGTAGCCGCAGCCTCCGTAGGCCTTCATGCCCCGGGGCATGACCTTGCGCAGGGCGTCGAGGTGGGGTTTGTAGGCGCGGATGAAGATCCGGGGAATCTCCTCCCACGGGTAGCGGTCGAAATCGGCCCGGGTCTGAATGGGACCGAGACGCCCGCCGAGAATGGCGCCGTGGTCGGGGTAGATCTCGCAGATCTTGGCTTCGTACGACAGTGCATCGTAGGTATTCGCCCGCCAGAACTCCGTGACGACACGGTAGTGCTCTTCAAGGTCGGCGCCGCTCTTGCCCGTAGAATCGACCTCCCGGCCGAGCATCTTGGCAATGAAAGGCTCGTCGATGTTGTGCTCGTAGAGCGGGAGGTAATCCGGCCGCTGGTTATAGAGCACCTTCAAAAGGTTCGTGTAATCGGGTTGAAAGTCGTTTTTCATCTCTCTGTTTTCGTTATTCGTATTGTTTCCGTTTTCCGTTCTGGATCTCTCCGATAACAAAATTAGTGGAAGCGGAAGCGCAGTTCTTATACTAAATTCCCGAAATATTATACTATCTTTGTTACAACAACCCGCTGACCATGATCCGTGAAAACATATTGATCGGCTCCGACCGCTTTTTCAACATCCGCAGTTTCCAGAGCAAGTACTTCACCATGCCTCGGCACCTGCATGCCGAGTACGAGCTGGTGTGGATCGACCGGGGCTTCGGAAAAAAATCGATCGGCGAGGTCATCAAGCCCTTCACCGACGGTGACCTGACGCTCATCGGCCCCGACTGTCCGCACCTGTTCATCGCCGACGACGCCTACTATGCCGACAATGCACTTCGGTGCCACTGGCGGGTCATCCAGTTCTCGAAGTCGATCTTCCCGACGGCCCTGACCGAACTCGAACTGTTCAAGCCGATCCACACGCTGCTCGAGAGCAGCGAATACGGGATCGACTTCGGCTCGCGGTCCGAGGAGAGCATCCGTCCCTGGTACGACAGCATCGAGGCGGCCCGGGGATTCGGCAAACTGACCCGCTTCTACGAACTGCTGGCCTTCCTGGCCGGCGACCCGTCGTCGTTCCGGCTGAACCGCGACAAGCCGACGGCTCCGCACGAGACGTCGGACGATGTCGTAACCCGCGTATACAACTACCTGCTGCACAACTTCAACCGACGCATCACCCTGGCAGCCATCGCCCGCTCGGTGAACATGCACCCGACGACGCTGTGCTCCTACTACAAGAAATATACGCTCAAATCGATCTTCGACTCACTGATGGAGATCCGCATCGGCCATGCCTGCCGCCTGCTGGTCAATACCGATCTGTCGGTTGCGCAGGTCGCCTACGAATCGGGCTACGAGAACATCTCGAACTTCAACCGCCAGTTTCTCCGCCTGAAGAAGGTGCAGCCCAAGGCCTACAAGAGGCTCTACAAGGGTCTGGACCTCGGTGGGCGCGATATTTCCGAAGAGATGAGCCTCTGAACGCCGGGCCAGCGGAAAACGGAGCCGGGGCATCGGAAGGGATTCCTTCCGATGCCCCGGCAGTCGGGCGGCTCCGCCCGATATCAATAGAGGTAACGCTCGATGAGCGGCATGAAGAGGGCCGTAGCCAGTCCCATGAGGGCCATGGCCAGACCGCTCAACGCCCCTTCGGTGGCCCCGATCTCGATGGCGCGGGCCGTGCCGATGCCGTGGGCCGCCGCACCGAGGGCGAACCCGCGCGCCTCGGAGTCGCGAACGCCGCACCGCCGCAGGATCCACTCCCCGAAGATGCTGCCGAAGATTCCCACGCAGAAGACCACCACCGAGGTGATCGAGACGTTGCCGCCGAGCGGTCCGGCCACCGACACGGCGATCGGCACCGTGACCGACTTGGGGGCGATCGAGGTCAGGATCTGCCGTTCGGTACCGAACGCCATGGCGATATAGACGACGCTGAGCACTCCGACGAAGCACCCGACAAGCGTGGCCACGCCCACCGGGAGCAGGCTTCCGCGCAGCCGCTCGACCTGCTCGTAGAGCAGGTAGCCGAGAGCGACGACCGACATGCCGAGGGCGAAGTTCAGCACCCCGGTCGCCTCCTTGTAGCGTTCGTAGCCGATTCCGGCACATTCGAGGAATACGATCACGGCGACGAAGGTCAGCAGCACGGGATGCAGCAGCGGCATCCGCAGGCGACGGTAGACCGCCCCGCCGACACAATAGAGGCCGACGGTGAGCGTCAGCAGGAAGAGGTCCGATGAAAGGAACGAAGCGTCAAGCATGGTTACGTTGTTGGCGGATGTGCCGCAGGCGGGCGCGGCGGTTGAGACTCTGGAATGTTTTGCCCGTGACGAAGAGCACGAGAACCGTGGAGACGATCCCCGACACGACGATCGCCCAGAGGTTTTCGAGGATGACCCGGTAGGAGTCCATCAGCCCCACGCCGTAGGGCACGAAGAAGAGGGCCATGGCCCCGAGCAGGAAGCGCGCGGCGGGACGCACCCGTTCGGCGGGCACCCACCTCAGGCAGAGGCTTGCGAAGAGGAGGATCATCCCGATGATGTTTCCCGAGACGTAACCTCCCGTGAGCAGGCTCAGGGCGTTGCCCGCAAGCCAGAAAAAGAGGATGTAGAAAAGTCCTGTCATATCCGGTACGTGTGACTGGTTGCATGCGTGCGGCGGCAGTCCGGAAGCGGGGGCACCCCGTCCGGCGGGCGGGAACCCGACACCCGGAAACAGCCGCTCCGGAACCTTTCTGCGGGTTCCGGAGCGTCCGGTGCCGCATTTCGGGGCGGCAAAGATAGTGTATCCACTCCTTATTTGTTCTTCCGGTGGGGACAATTTTGCGTACAGCACGACGCACAGCCGCGGCTCCGGCCCCGGAACAGCCGCCACAGCCGCCTCGCGACCGCCGCCGCAACGGCGATCCCGATCCCCCAGACGACCACATCCTGCCACTCCATGCCTCAGAACAGCAACGCTGCGTGATAGATGACCCACGCCACAACCCATGCGACGGCCGTATCGTAGACAACCGACGCGATCGCCCAGCGCCATCCCGCCTCGGCGCCGATGGCGACGACCGTGGCGATGCACGGAATGTAGAGCAGGATGAATGCAAGGAAGGCGAGCACCGATGCGCGCGTGAAGTCGCCGCTGGCGATCAGTCTCTGCCCGAGCGAGCGCTCCCCGTCGGAAGTCTCCTCCGACAGGTCGGCCACGCGGATCTCCGTCGGTCCGTCCGCTCCGCCGATAACAGCCTCTGCGCCATCGGCTTGTCCTGCATCACCCGATGCAATGCTTCGGGCCGACGCCGTGGCCGTCTCAGGCTCGCCGCCCGCTGCCGGAACCTCTTCGGCATAGAGCACGCCGAGCGTCGAGACGACGATCTCCTTGGCCGAGACGCCCGACAGCAGCGCCACGCCCGACTTCCAGTTGAGCCCCAGCGGCGTAAAGACCGGTTCGCAGACCTTGCCGATCCGCCCGAGATAGGAGTTGGCATAGTCGGTCGTCCCGTCGCTGCGCACCTCCTCGCGGGGATAGTAGCTCAGGAACCAGACGACGAGCGATCCGATGAGGATGATGCCCCCCATCTTGCGCAGGTACTGCGCACAGCGGTCCCACATGTGCGAGAGGGTCGTCTTCCAGGTCGGCAGGCGGTAGGGCGGAAGCTCCATGACGAAGGGGGTCTCATCGACAGGGAAGAGGAAGCGCCGCATGAGCCGCGCCGTGACGACAGCCAGGAGGATGCCCAACAGGTAGAGCGCCATCATCATCAGCCCGGAATTGCCCGGGAAGAAGGTCCCGGTGAGCAGGATGTAGATCGGCAGCCGGGCGCTGCACGACATGAACGGCGTGATGAGGATGGTGATCAGGCGGCTGCTGCGGCTCTCGATCGTCCGGCAGGCCATGATGGCCGGGACGTTGCAGCCGAAGCCCATGATCATCGGGATGAATGACTTGCCGTGCAGACCGATGCGGTGCATCACACGGTCCATGATGAAGGCCGCGCGGGCCAGGTAGCCCGAATCCTCCAGAAACGAGATGAACAGGTAGAGGATCATGATCTGCGGCAGGAAGACGATCACCGAACCCACGCCGCCGATCGCCCCGTCGATGAGCATGTCGCGCAGGGCGCCGTCGGGCAGCAGGGCATCGACGCCGCGGCCGATCCAACCGACCAGCGCATCGATCCACTCCTGCGGATAGGCCCCGAGGCTGAACGTGCACCAGAACATGAACCACATGAGGGCAAAGAAGATCGGGAATCCCCACAGCTTGTGGGTCACGAAGGCGTCGATGAGGCTCGTGGCCGTCACCTGCTCGCGCTGCCCCGGGGTGTAGGTCTCGCGCAGCGCCCCCTGGATGAAGCCGTATTTCTGGTCGGCGAACGCCGTCTCGATGTCCTCGCCCAGCGCCTCGCCGATCCGGCGGGCCTCGACGTCGCGCAGCGCGATCCACTCGCCGTAATGCGGCGAGCCGCCCAAAGCCTCCTCGACCTGTCCGTCGCGCTCAAGGAGCTTCATGGCATAATAGCGGGGCGGAAAGGCCTTCGGCAACTCGCCACGGTGGTCGCTCAGCGCACCGTTCAGGCGGCGCAGTCCCTCCTCGATCACCGTGCCCATGTTGATGTGGATATGCCGCACGCGGTCGTCGCGGTTCTCGAAGACGTCGATCACCGTATCGAGCAGGGCCTCGATGCCGCGGTTGTTGCGCGCCTCGACGGGCACCATCGGCACGCCGAGCATGCGTCCGAGGCTGTCGTAATCGAGCTTCGCGCCGCTCCGCTCCAGTTCGTCGTACATGTTCAGCGCCACAACCATGCGCGGGTTGATGTCGATCAGCTCGGTCGTCAGGTAGAGGTTCCGCTCGAGGTTCGAGGCCACCACCGAGTTGATGATCACGTCGGGGGTCTTCTCGGCGATGTGGCGGCGCACGAAACGCTCTTCGGGCGTATAGGCCGTCAGGGCGTAGGTTCCCGGGAGGTCGGTCACCTCGAAGCGGTAGCCGCGGTAGGTGCGGAAACCGAGCTTGGCGCCCACCGTCACGCCACTGTAGTTGCCCACATGCTCGTGGCCGCCCGAAATGGCATTGAAGAGCGACGTCTTGCCGCTGTTGGGGTTGCCGACCAGCGCCACGGAGATCGTCCGGCTCGTGCGGGCGACCATCTCGTCCACCGACGCGCAGGGGCGCTCCCCGGCCGCATCCCCGCCCGCTTCGCGCTCGGCATCGGCTTCGGTCCTGCGGCAGGTCTCGCCGCTGCGCTGCTGCTCCTCGGCGAGGAACTCGCTCGCCTCGGCATCGGAGACGACGACCACCATGTCGGCCTCGCTGCGCCGGAGCGAAATGTCGTAACCCATGATTTTGTATTCGATCGGGTCCTTGAGCGGAGCGTTCAGAATCACCTCGACACGCTGGCCGCGCACAAAGCCCATCTCCATGATGCGGCGGCGGAACCCGCCGTGCCCCGTCACCTTGACGATCGTTGCCGATTCGCCGGTCTTCAGTTCGGATAGACGCATTTTCGCAGTTCGATTTTGCCCGCAAAGATACGATTTCGCGACGAAATGCGCAATCCCCATTTGTAGGTAACGCCGCACGGGAGGCCATGTTTTCCGCCCGGCCGGTCACCGCTCCCACCCGCCGCCGAGCGCCTTGCACAGCACAACGTAATTGATGTACTGCTGCGACACGAGCCCCACCAGCCGGGTCTGCGACTGGTAGAGGTTGCGCTCGGCATCGATCACGTCGAGGTAGTCCGACAGGCCGCTGCGGTAGAGCGCCCGCGCCATGACGGCGATGCACCCGTTGGCGGCGACCAGCTCGCGGCAGCGCAGGCTCTCCTCGCGGCAGGTTTCGATGGCCACCAGCGCCTTCTCGACCTCGGAGAAAGCTGTATAGACGGTCTGCTCGTAGTTGCGCGCCGCTTCGTCGTACTCGGCCACGGCCAGCCGCTCGGCCCGCCGCAGCTTCCCGAAGGCGAACAGCGGCTCGACAAGCGAACCCGCCGCGGACCACGCCCAGGGATCGGCCCCCGTCAGCCCGCTGATCGACGCCGAAGCCACGCCGCCGCGGGCCGTCAGCGAGATCGAGGGGAAGCGCGCCGCACGGGCCACACCGGCCTGGGCGGCCGCCTGCCGCAGGGTGAAGCGGGCCTCCATGATGTCGGGGCGCCGTTCGAGCAGCTCCGAGGGAAGTCCCACGGGAATCTCCTCCGGATAGCAGTCGATGCGCAGCATCCGCCCGTCGCCGTCGCCGGGCAGTACGCCCGGCGGATTGCCCAGCAGCGCCGCAAGCGTCAGCCGCGTCTGCTCGACGGCCCGCAGGTATTGCGGGAGATCGGCCTCGGCCGTATGGACCAGACTCCGGGCCTGCTCGAGCGCCACGCCGTCCGACATGCCGTAACGAAACATCGAGTCGATGAGCGCCGCCTGTTCGCGTCTCAGCCGCAGCGTCTCACGGGCGATGGACAGGTTGCGTTCGGCTTCGAGCAGCGTGAAATAGCCCGTGGCGACCTGGGCCGCCAGCGCCAGCCGCACGCCCCGCAGCGACCACTGTGCCGAGGCGATCCCGGCGCGTGCCGCCTGTTTCGTATGCCTCAGGGCTCCGAAGAGCGACACCTCCCACGAGAGCGTCGGCTCGACGGCATACGACTGTACGATGCCTGTCCGGGAAGTATAATCCCCCGAAGCATCGATCCCCAGGCCCACCTGCGGCAGATACTGCGCCCGCACGACCCCCAGCCGGGCCTGCGCCTGTTCGACCCGAGCGGCTGCGGCCGCCAGATCGGGACTGTTGGCCAGGGCATATCCGACCAGCGTGTCGAGCGTCCGGTCGCCGAAAAGCTCCCACCACCGCTCGCCGAGGCCGGCGGAGTCCTGCGGGAACCCCGCCGCATGGAGGTAATGGCCGGGGGTCTCCACCTCGGGCGGATAGAGACGCGGGGAGCACGAAGAGAGGACCGCCAGCACGGCGGCCGTTGTCAAGAGCAGGCGTTTCATGGCTGTACATTCGTTTTCTGACGTTCGCGGCGGCGTTCGAAACCGCCCACGCGCCCAACAAGGTAATAGAGCGCCGGATAGAGAAAAATGCCCAGCAGCGTGGCGAAAAGCATGCCGCCGATGAGCGCCACACCCATGATGTTGCGCGCCGTGGCGTAGACGCCGCTGGCGAAGACAAGCGGCAGCACGCCGAGGATGAACGAGAAGGCGGTCATGAAGATCGGGCGCAGGCGGATGCGGGCCGCACCGACCGCGGCATCCATCAGCGACATTCCCTGCTCGCGGAAGAGCCGGTCGGCATACTCCACGACGAGGATGGCGTTCTTGGCGGCCAGCCCGATGAGCATCACCAGCGAGATCTGCAGGTAGACGTCGTTCACGTAGAGCGGGTCGAACAGGTGCATGCCTCCGGTGAAGAGCAGGGCGCCGAGCACGGCCGCCGGCACGCTCAGCATGATCGCCAGCGGCAGCCCCCACGACTCGTAGAGGGCCGCCAGCGCCAGAAAGGCGAAGGCGATCGCCAGCGCATAGACCGCGGCTCCCGACTTCGAGGCCCGGGCCTCCTGGTAGGAGAGTCCGCTCCAGGCCATCCCCACATCCGAAGGCAGCACGGCGGCCGCCGTGCGTTCGATCGTGTGCATCACGTCGGTCGTCGAGGCGCGTGCCGCGGGCGTCACGGTCAGCGAAACCGAACGGTAGAGGTTGAACTGCGAGACGTAGGCCGTCCCGACCGTGTCGGTCACCTCGGCCAGCGACGCCACCGGGATGCTCTCGCCCGAAGAGGTCGTGACGTAGTAGCTGTCGAGCGAATGCCGGTCGCGGCGGTATTCGGGCGCCACCTGCAGGTAGGTCTGGTAGAGCTTGCCGAAGCGGGTGAAGTTGTTGATGTAGGCGCCGCCCAGAAGCGCCGTCAGCTCGTTGTAGAGCGTGCCGAGATCGACCCCGGCAGCCAGGGCCCGCTCGCGGTCGATGCGCAGCCGCCGCTGAGGCACCCCGGCATCGAACGGCGTGGTCACCGAGGCGATCGACGGGATGCGCTGCAGCGAATCCATCAGGCGCCCGGCCGCATCGAGCAGGTATCCGGTCCCGCGCCCTTCGAGGTCCTGCACCTCGAGCGTGATGCCCGACGTGACGCCCAGCCCCGGAATGGCCGGCGGGATGAAGGCATAGCACTGCGCCTCGGGGACGGCCGTGTAGAGCGCGCCGGTAAGTTCGCGGGCGATCCTTGCGGCCGAAAGTTTGCGGTCGGCGTAATCGACCAGCTTGACGAAGACGACGCCGCTCGAAGTCGAGGCG
>ENA-OZKW01000450-OZKW01000450.1-human-gut-metagenome-genome-assembly--contig:-NODE-450-length-11698-cov-27.177703_pt1 | contig 11698 bp, 11 predicted proteins | sample MGYA00244833_ERZ653778 | MGnify/ENA primary metagenome ERZ653778 (study PRJEB26926, sample SAMN06165284) | human gut metagenome | biome: ENVO:00009003; feature: ENVO:2100002; material: ENVO:00002003... | reverse complement strand
GAGTGGGGCTAACAGATAGGGAACGCACTGCGTTCCCTATTTATACTTATTTTCCGATGCAAAAGTGCTTGAAGATATTGTTTAGCGTTTCCTGGCTACTGATCTGTCCGCCAGTGATTTCACCCAATTCTTCCAATACCATTTTTAGGTCTTCGGCGATGATGTCGCCGCTCATGCCCATTTCCATCGACTCCAATACTCGGGAGAGGGAATCATGGGCACGGAGTAGGGCCTCGTAGTGGCGGGCACTCGTTATGATGACGTCGTTCTCGGTAATCTCAGGAATATCAGCAGCTTTTACTAATGCCTGCTCCAGGGATGAAACGTTCTCGCCTGTGCGGGCACTGATGAAGAGTGGAACTTCTGATTCACTGGAATCTGAGCCACAGGAATGGGTGAATTTATCGAACGCAAGTTTATCATTCTCAAGTTTATCCATCTTATTAAATACTACCAGCAGCTTCTTGCCCTGGTTCTTCTGCTTCATCTCCTCGATTTCTGAGGCTGACGGCTGCTCATCTAATAGCCAGATTACTATCTTCGCCTCTTCCATCTTCTGGAAAGTGCGCTCTATTCCGATGTTTTCTACCACATCATCCGTCTTGCGGATTCCGGCTGTGTCAATAAAGCGGAAGGTGATTCCGTCGACGAGGGTGGTGTCTTCGATTACATCTCGGGTGGTTCCGTGAATGTCGCTCACAATTGCCTTCTCCTCGTGGAGCAGACGGTTGAGCAGGGTGCTCTTGCCCACATTCGTCTTGCCTACGATGGCTACGGCTACTCCCTGCTTTAGGGCATTGCCGGTTTCGAAGGAGTGGGCGAGGGTGGTTATCTTGTGATTGATTTCTTCGGCTAGTGCCTGGAGTTCGCTGCGGTCGGCAAACTCCAGTTCTTCGTGGTCGCTGAAGTCGAGTTCCAACTCCAGGAGCGAAGTCATCTTTAATAACTTTTCGCGAAGGAGGGAGAGTTCGTTGCTGAAATGACCCTTCAGTTGGCTGAGCGCCATCTTGTGGGTTGCCTTGTTGGTAGAGGCGATGAGATCAGCTACGGCTTCTGCCTGAGAGAGGTCCATCTTGCCGTTGAGATAGGCACGACGGGTGTATTCGCCCGGTTCTGCCTGGCGACATCCTACCTCCGTAAAGCGATGGAGAACCTGCTGAAGAATGTATCGGCTGCCATGACAGGAAATCTCGGTGGAGTTCTCGCCTGTATAACTGTGGGGTGCACGGAACACGCTCACCAGTACATCATCGATGGTGTTGCCATCCTTATCCTTGATTTCGCCATAATGCAGCGTATAGGGTTTGGCTTCTTCCAGGGATTTGCCGTTGGCAGACTGGAAGATTTTGTCGGTGATGGTAATGGCGTCGGAGCCGCTGAGTCGGATGATTCCGATTGCACCGCCAGCTGGTGTTGCCAGGGCGCAGATACATTCTTCTTGATTCATTTTTTTATTGTTTAAATTCTGTCTAATACAACTTTTATCAAATTGTCGATGGTGCTCTTGTAGCCGGTGTTGGCGCTGAGGGCACGGCGGTTGGCGATGACCATGCAGCAGGTGAGAGCTTTATGGCCGAGGAGGAGAGAAAGACCGGCGAGGGCTGAGCTTTCCATCTCGAAGTTGTTGACACGCAGGCCGTTATACTCGAATGCTTCAATCTTCTGATTAAGTTCCGGGTCGGCAAGTGGGGCACGGAGTTCTCTGCCCTGTGGACCATAGAAACCGCCACAGGCTATGGTGATTCCTCGAACCATATCATCGCCGGCAATCTGGTTGAGCAGTTGCGGGTCGTTGTCTACGCAGTATGGGTTGCCGATCTGGTCGTTCCATTTTACCTGGCGCTTGAATTCTGCCTCTGTTTCGAGGTCGCAGATTTCGTTGCGGCGGGCATAGAAGTTGATGAGTCCGTCGAAACCGATGCTCTTCTGTGAGGCTACGAAGGTTCCGGCTGGGCAGTTGAGCTGCAGGCCGCCGCAAGTTCCGATGCGCACGAGGGTGAGCGTGGTGTGCTCGGGTTTCTCGGTGCGGGTTTTGAAATCGATGTTCTTCAGCGCATCGAGCTCGTTGACTACGATATCGATATTATCGCATCCTATTCCGGTGCTCTGCACGGTGATTCGCTTACCTTTATATGTGCCGGTAATGGCGTGGAATTCTCGGCTTGAGACTTCGCATTCCTTCTCATCGAAATGGGAGGCTACGAGGGCTACGCGACCAGGGTCGCCAACGAGGATTACTTTATCAGCCACTTGTTCTGGGCGAAGATGAAGGTGGAAGCAGCTTCCGTCTTCATTGATTATCAATTCTGATTCTGCAAAATATTTGCTCATGGTTCTTTTGATTTTAAGTTATACATTTTATTTATATCAGGGCTTTTCGCCCTTTGTTTTTTAAGATTAGCAAAGATACGAATAAAAAATGAAATGCAATATTTTTTTAATGATTTTAAACAGTAAAAAGCACGAAGGACAAGTTCCGGAAATGGAACTTGCCCTTCTCTTTCAAATCTCTCTTCTTTTATATACTAGTTTTGCTCCACACGCCCTGAAAGGGCAGAAGCTCCTAGCCCAGGGCATCGCCCTGGGTAATTACGGACGCAAACTTGTCGCCCTGTAAGGGCAAAAGCTTTAAAATACCGGGCAATATACAAAGCTTTTGCCCTTACAGGGCGCCTTGCTAATTGCTATTATACCCAGGGCGTTGCCCTGGGCTAGGAGCTTTTTGGGCCTTCAGCCCGTACTTAAACCACTTGCTAAACTTGGGTTATGAATTCATAGAGAGCAGGAACTCTTCGTTGTTGCGAGTATGCTGCATGTTCTTGTGGATGGTGCTCATCGCCTCGATAGAATTCATGTCTGACAGATACTTGCGCAGAATCCACATGCGGTCGAGCGTAGTCTTGTCCTGCAGGAGATCATCGCGACGTGTAGACGAATAAACGAGGTTGACAGCAGGGAAGATGCGCTTGTTGCTGAGTGAGCGGTCGAGCTGCAACTCCATGTTACCTGTTCCCTTGAACTCCTCGAAGATGACTTCATCCATCTTACTACCCGTATCGATGAGGGCAGTAGCGATGATGGTGAGCGAACCGCCGCCTTCGATGTTACGCGCAGCACCGAAGAAACGCTTAGGTTTCTGGAGGGCATTTGCATCCACACCACCGGTGAGCACCTTACCAGAAGTAGGTGCTGTGGTGTTGTAGGCACGGGCGAGACGGGTGATGGAATCGAGGAAGATGACAACATCGTGTCCGCATTCTACCATTCTCTTAGCCTTCTCGAGCACGATTCCGGCAATCTTGACATGGCGCTCTGCCGGCTCGTCGAAGGTAGAGGCAATAACCTCTGCATTCACGGTGCGTGCCATGTCGGTAACCTCCTCAGGACGCTCGTCGATAAGCAGCATCATGAGGTAAGCCTCAGGATGGTTGGCTGCGATGGCGTTGGCAATATCCTTCATGAGGATGGTCTTACCGGTCTTAGGCTGAGCCACGATGAGCGCACGCTGACCCTTACCGATTGGTGAGAAGAGGTCTACGATGCGAGTGCTGAGATTGGTGGTTCGGCGGTCGCCACAGAGATTGAACTTCTCGTTAGGGAAGAGTGGGGTGAGGTGCTCGAAAGGAACACGGTCACGAACCTCTGACGGGTCACGGCCATTAATCTTGATGATGCTGGTGAGCGGGAAGTATTTCTCGCCCTCGTGAGGCGGACGCACCTTGCACTCGATGACATCGCCAGTCTTCAGACCGAACTTCTTGACGAAGCTGGATGCTACATAAACATCATCCGGTGAAGAAAGGTAGTTGTAATCGCTGCTGCGCAGGAATCCGTAGCCTTCTGAAATTACTTCGAGCACACCGTTGGATTTCACGAGATTGCTGAAATCGTAAGCTGGTGAATCCTGCTGCTTGTTCTTGGCAACAGGAGCAGCTGGTGTGTGCTGGTGAGAAGCCTGTGGAGTGGTAGGACGGTCGAAGATATCGACTGTAGGAATGGCAGCCTGGTCTTCGATAGGAATGTCGACTACAGGGATGAAATCGGTTCCATCGCCCGGATCACCCTTCCAGGTTCCGTCTGCATCGAGTTCTACCTTCATACCTTCTGTATAGTGGATAGGAGCTGACTCCTGCTTCTTGTCAGTTTCGGCTTCTTCAGTAGCATTTTCCTTTGCCTCAGCTGGAGCTGGAGTGGCTTCCGGAGCGGCTTCCTGAGTTGCTGGAGCTGGAGCGGCTGCTGCGTTCTGTGCGTTCATCTTAGCCTGGAGCATTGCCTGCAAATCGCCGCTGATGTTGGCACTCTCTGCGTTTCCGGCAGAGAACTGCTCTTCAGGAACGGCTGCGTGCTCAGGAGCAGCCTGCTGGTTATCGGCTGCAGCTTCTGCCTGCTGGTTATCCTCAGTCTGCAGGTTGTTATCCTTCTTCTGCGCATCTTTCGCCATCTGGGCTTCAAGCTCGGCTTTTACCGCCTGATGCTTTCTGATGGCTGCGGCTCTGGCTTCAGCGATGGCCTCGAGTTCAGCCTTGCTTCTTCTGCCGCGGTGTTTCGGGAAGTTGGCAAGTACCTGTGACTCTATGTCTTCACCCGTCTGGTTCAGAACCTGCTTCTGGGCTGCTGATTGTAAACTCTGCTCTGCCGGGCTGAACTGGATTTCTTCCTCGTCCGCTGGGGCTGGTGCAGTTTCGTTCTTAGCCTGAGGAGCTGCTTCGCCGCCGTTAGGACCCAGAATCTGGTTCTTCTGCACGTCGAAATTTTCTCCCTCATTGCCGTGTACGGAATAAACACGGTCTTCTTTCTTGGTTGCAATGCGGGTGCGCTTGCGCTTAGGGGCTGCATCAGAAGCAGGCAGTTCTGCCTGGGCGTCGAGAATGGCGTAGACGACAGCTTCCTTCTTATCGCCCGACTTGACCTTGACTCCTAGTTCCTTTGCAATGTCTTTCAACTGAACGACACTCTTTGCTTGTAATTCTTCTTTGCTATACATATATTATATATTGTATATTAATGATTTTCTTTCTGAAATGTCGCGTTTCTGAATGGAAACACGGTATTGATTGATAAATTCGGGTGCAAAGATAATTAAAAAATTTGTTTCTGCCAAATATTTTGCCTATCTTTGCACAAAAAAAATAAAAATGGCTAGTCAAATACCCTATTTAGACGTTCAAAACCTCACCAAACGCTTTGGTGCACAGGTTCTTTTTGATAATATTTCCTTCTCTATCGCTGAAGGACAGAAAGTGGGACTCGTGGCGAGAAACGGCACGGGAAAGTCTACACTCATGTCGGTACTGATGGATAAAGAGGGCCACGAGAGCGGAGACATCATCTACCGACGCGACTTGAAGGTGGGCTATCTGGAGCAGTCACCGCAGTTTGATCCGGAGGAAAGTGTGCTGCAGGCGTGCTTCAATCATGAGGATGATCCGGAGAAGGTGCTGAAGGCGAAACAGATTCTCACCCAGCTGCACATTACCAACCTGGAACAGCCGATGGGACAGCTCAGCGGCGGACAGCAAAAGCGAGTGGCGCTGGCAAATGTGCTGATTACGGAACCCGACTTCCTGATGCTGGATGAGCCGACCAACCACCTGGACCTGGAGATGATAGAATGGCTGGAGGGTTATCTGAACCGCGGCAACAAGACCATCTTCATGGTAACGCACGACCGATTCTTCCTGGACAAAGTGTGCAATACGATTCTGGAACTCGACGACCGCACCATCTACACCTACCGGGGCAATTATGCCTACTATCTGGAGAAGAGGCAGGAGAGAATGGACAATCTGAGAGCCGAAATACAGCACTCGAAGAATCTCTACCGCAGGGAACTCGACTGGATGCGCCGTCAGCCTCAGGCTCGCGGACACAAGGCGAGATACCGCGAGGATGCTTTCTACGAGCTGGAAAAGGTGGCAAAGCAGCGCATCGAAGACCGGCAGGTAAGACTGAAAGCTTCTACCGTTTATATAGGTTCAAAGATTTTCGAATGCCAGTATGTGAGCAAGGCTTTCGACGACAGGGGACAGAAGAAGGTGATTCTCGACAACTTCTACTACAACTTTGCCCGCTTCGAGAAGATGGGTATTGTGGGTAATAACGGAACGGGAAAATCGACCTTCATCAAGATGCTGCTGGGCGAGGTTCAGCCCGACAGCGGCAAGTTTGACATCGGCGAGACGGTTCGCTTCGGCTATTTCTCGCAGGAGGGACTGAAATTCCGTGAAGACCAGAAGGTGATTGACGTGATTACGGAGATTGCCGATTACATAGACCTGGGCGGCGGCAAGCACATGACGGCTTCGCAGTTTCTGCAGTTCTTCCTCTTTACGCCTGAGGAGCAGCACAACTACGTTTACAAGCTGAGTGGCGGCGAGAAGCGCAAGCTTTATCTCTGTACGGTACTGATGAGAAATCCGAACTTCCTGGTGCTGGACGAGCCGACCAACGACCTCGACATCCAGACGCTGCAGGTACTGGAAGAATATCTTCAGGATTTTGCGGGTTGCGTCATCGTAGTGAGCCACGACCGTTATTTCATGGACAAGGTAGTAGACCATCTGCTGGTTTTCAAGGGCGAAGGCGAAATACAGGATTTCCCTGGCAACTATACGCAGTACAGGGAATGGAGCCGGATGCAGGCGAAGGACGAGGCAGAACAGGCGAAACCGGCAAAGAACGGAAATGCCACGGCTGAAAGCGACGGAGCAGGCACGGCAAAGCGCGACGCCAACTTTGAGAACAAGCGCAAGATGAGCTATAAGGAGAAGCGCGAATATGAGCAGCTGACCCAGGAAATAGATGCGCTGACTGAGGAACAGAAGAAGCTGGAAGAGGAACTCTGCAGCGGAAATCTATCGGTTGAGGAACTGACGGAGAAGAGTAAGCGCCTGCCTGAAATCAAGGATGAACTTGATGAGAAGGAAATGAGATGGCTGGAACTGGCTGAAATGCTCTAGGCATTGAAGTACGGGCTGAAGGCACAAAAGTTCTAACGCCTCTCGCCCTGAAAGGGCAGAAGCTCCTAGCCCAGGGCAACGCCCTGGGTATAATGGCAATCAACAAGGCGCCCTGTAAGGGCAAAAGCTTTGTTTATTGCCCGGTATTTGAAAGCTTTTGCCCTTTCAGGGCGACAGGTTTGCGTCCGAAATTACCCAGGGCGTTGCCCTGGGCTAGGGGCTTCTGCCCTTTCAGGGCGTGCTGCTTGCAGGTTCTCATGGGCTAGGAGTTTTTGACCTTTACCTATCTGCAATATGATGGTTATCGTTGATTCAGGGCGTGCGGCGACAAAAATAAAAATAATAAAAATAATAAAATAGAAAGAATGGAAATTAAGAAATCAGAATTTACAATATCGGCTCCACGAGTGAGCATGTGTCCGAAAGATACGAAGGCTGAATATGCTTTCATCGGCAGAAGTAATGTGGGAAAATCGAGCCTCATCAATATGCTCTGCAACCACAAGGGCTTGGCTAAGACTTCAGCCACACCGGGCAAGACGCTGCTTATCAACCACTTTATCATCAACAACGAATGGTATCTGGTTGACCTTCCGGGCTATGGTTTCGCAAAGCGCTCGAAGACCGTACAGAAACAGCTGGAACAGATGATAAGCAGTTATATTCTGCAGCGCCAGCAGTTGGCTAACGTCTTCGTGCTCATCGATGTGCGCCACGACCAGCAGAAGATAGACCGCGAGTTTGTTGACTGGCTGGGCGAGAGCGGCGTTCCTTTCTGCATCGTCTTTACCAAGGCCGACAAGTTGGGTCCGGTCAAGGCTCGCATGAATGCTGAGAAATGGATGCATGCGCTGGAAGACCGCTGGGAAGCGCTTCCACCTTATTTCATTACCAGTAGTGAGAAGAAGACGGGACGCGACGAGGTGCTCGACTATATTGACGAAATCAACAAATCGCTCGCCGGAGAATAATCTTTCGGGAGAGAATAAACCAACAGAGAATGAAACAGATTAATTGGGGATTTATCGGCTGCGGAGAAGTAACCGAAAAGAAGAGCGGACCGGCTTTCAACGAAGTGGAGGGTTCGCAGGTGGTGGCTGTGATGAGCCGAAGCGAGAACAAGGCACGCAGCTATGCTGAGCGCCATCATGTGCGCAAATGGTACACGGATGCATCGGAGTTGATAGAAGACCCCGATGTGAATGCTGTTTACATCGCCACGCCACCTTCTTCTCACGCCACCTTCGCCATCATGGCGATGCGTGCGGGCAAACCTTGCTACATAGAGAAACCGCTGGCTGCGAGCTACAACGACTGCATCCGCATCAACCGCATCAGCGAGCAGACGGGTGTTCCATGCTTTGTGGCTTACTACCGCCGTTATCTTCCTTATTTCCAGAAGGTAAAGGAGATTATCGAGAACGGAACCATCGGTAATGTGGTAAATGTTCAGGTACGCTTCTCGGTTCCTCCGCGCGATCTCGACTTTCAGAGCGGCAAGGAAATGCCCTGGCGACTGCAGCCGGATATTGCGGGCGGCGGCTATTTCTACGACCTGGCTCCTCATCAGATAGATTTGCTCCAGAATCTGTTTGGTGTGATTACCCGTGCACACGGCTATCCTGCCAACAGAGCGCATCTTTATCAAGCAGAAGACACACTTTCGGCGTGCTTCTTCTTTGAGAGCGGAATTCCAGGCAGCGGAAGCTGGTGCTTCGTGGGACATGAGAGTGCGAAGGAAGACTGCATCGAGGTGATTGGCGAGAAAGGTTCCCTCTCGTTCTCGGTGTTCACTTACCAGCCGATAGAAGTGATTACGAGCGAAGGAAAGAACTCGATTACGGTTCCGAATCCGCCTTACGTGCAGCTGCCACTCATCAAGAGTGTGATTGAGCATCTGCAGGGAATAGGCAAATGCGACTGCACCAGCGTTTCGGCTACGGCTGTGAACTGGGTGCTGGACCGTGTGTTGTGGAAGAACTGATTTTTTTACAAAATCATCTCGAAAGCAAACATCAAGGAAACATCATCATCTGGAATAGAGAGTAAGTTATGAAGAGAAGTTTCTGTATAGTTGCAATCATCTGTTCTCTTGCCTGCACTTCGGCAAGGGCAGGGGAGCCTGTGGATTCTACCATGCTGGGAACGCTCTTCAACAAGACGATGTTCATGCATAATTCCAAGGACAGCCTTGTGAAAGAGCGCCATCGAAAAACTTTCTTCCATCAGGTAGGAAATGTATTCACCCGGTTCTTCAGAGAATTCAACAGTACGGATTCTTCTTATATCGAAGACCAGCACTACAATTATACGGTGATGCTGCAGAACACCAATACCTATGAGGAATATACGCTCAGAAACCGCGAAGGACAGAGCATTTCCTTTGCTCCTGATCCTTCTTACCGACTGGGGCCTTATCTGGGCTGGCGATGGGTGTTCTTGGGTTATACGTTCGACCTGAAGCACATCAATTTCGGGAATAACCACACCAACAAGAAGGAGTTCGACCTGAGCCTCTACAGCAGTCTGCTGGGAATAGACCTGTTCTGGCGACAGACGGGAAATGACTATCATGTTCAGCGGATGAATCTGGGTGAGCACATCAATTGCGCCCCTATCCACAAAACTCCTTTCGACGGTTTCAAATCGAGTATCAAGGGATTCAATCTTTATTACATCTTCAACCATCGCCGCTTCTCTTATCCTGCTGCCTATTCGCAGAGTACGGTGCAGCGGAGAAGTGCCGGTTCCATGCTTCTGGGAATCGGTTACACGGAGCATGAACTGGAGGTGAACTGGGATAAACTGACCAATCTTGTAGATGAAAAGTTGAACAAAAATCTGACAGACGGGGGAACTCCTGAAGCCAAGATAGACAGTTCGCTGATGTTCAGCAAGGTGAAATACAGCGATGTGAACGTAACCTGCGGCTATGCTTACAACTGGGTTTTCGCCAAGAACTGGCTCTTTAATGCTTCGCTCTCGGTAGGTGTGGCTTACAACAGCTCGAAATCGGATAATGAAAGTGAACATCTGGACATTACCAACTTCAGTTTCAAGAATGTGAACCTGGATGGAATCGGGCGCTTCGGCGTGGTGTGGAACAATACGCATTGGTACGCGGGCGCCAGCACCATCATCCATTCTTACAACTATAAGAAAAAACAGTTTTCTACCAACAATTCGTTTGGCTCACTCAATATTTATGTGGGCGTGAACTTTGGCAGGAAACGTCATCATTAACATATAAAAAAGAAGAGATGAAAATATTTACGAAAATGGCAGCCGCCATACTGGCTTGTCTGCTGGCTGTTCCGGGAGAAGCCTGGGTGAATGTGGTTTATCAGCGGCAGGACAGTCTGCGGATTGTGGGGCTGCTGCAACAGGCAAGGGCGATGAAGAAGAAACCAGCCAGTTGGATGCTCTGGTTCGGCAAGCAGATGGCGGGCGTTCCTTATGTGGGCGGCACGCTGGACCGGACGAAGGAAGAGGTGCTCATCGTGAACACCCGTGAGCTGGACTGCACCACATACGTAGAGATGGTTACGGCGCTCACCATATGCGCCAAGAAGAATGAGACTTCTTTCTCGGCTTTCTGCAAACATCTCCGGAATGTGCGTTATGTGGGCGGAGAGGTTTCCTATGTGAAACGCCAGCATTATTTCACGATTTGGATGGATGCAAACGAGCGCGAGGGAATCGTGAAGAATATTGCGCCCAATCCTCCTTTCTCGGCCGTTCAGACCGTGAACATCAACTGGATGAGTACACATGTTTCGAGCTATAAGATGCTTAAGGCTCATCCGGAATGGAAATCAGGAATCAGAAAACTGGAACAGAGTGTGAACGGCAAGCGTTACCGTTATGTTCCGAAGGGCAAGATTGCCAACACGGCAGTTTTCCGCAACGCCATCCACGACGGCGACATTATCGCCATCATCACCAACAAGAAGGGGCTCGACACAACCCATATCGGTATTGCCTCCTGGCACAAAGACGGTTTGCATCTGCTCAACGCCAGCAGCATTCACAAGAAGGTGATTGATGAACCGATGACACTTTATACTTACATGCACAAACATCCGGTGCAGATTGGAATCAGGGTTTGCAGAGTTCAGTAAAAAAATATTAGAAAAGAAAAGATAAATGGAAGAGAAAAAGAATTTTGAAGCGATCTTCAAGGAAGATCTTTATCAATATCTGCTGGGTATTGATAAGGTAGATGCTCATTTGCCTGAGGCTCCGGATTTGGAAGAGCTGTGGCAGAAAGTAGGCGAGAGTTATCTGCCTGATGCGATTCGCGAGTTTGCCAAATATCCAACGGTTTCATTGGGTTGGATCATGTATGTAGGAATGGCACTTGCCAAGTATTGGGATGAAGATTGGGAACTCTACAGCAAGGTAGAAAATCATTATGAATATCTCCGTGACAGAATAGATTTCGACCACATGGATGATTACATCTGCGAAAAGGTTCTGCTGCTGAACGGGGAAGCGCATAAGGCTGTGACGAATGTGGTTGCAGAATGTGCTTCGCGTTCTTACAGCAAGCTGATTCATCTGAATCTGCAGCCTGGAAGCGAGGAGGCCTTCCGTGGTTTCGTTGCTGCCCTCCACCAGATGTTCCTCATGGGAATAGCTGTAGAATTAAAAATGCTGGGTTACCACATGACAAAAATGTAAAAACTGAACTTTCGCATATCAGGAAGTTAAAGGAGTTAAGGAAGTTAAGGAGTTAA
>ENA-OZKW01000448-OZKW01000448.1-human-gut-metagenome-genome-assembly--contig:-NODE-448-length-11705-cov-28.860773_pt1 | contig 11705 bp, 9 predicted proteins | sample MGYA00244833_ERZ653778 | MGnify/ENA primary metagenome ERZ653778 (study PRJEB26926, sample SAMN06165284) | human gut metagenome | biome: ENVO:00009003; feature: ENVO:2100002; material: ENVO:00002003... | reverse complement strand
AATAACCCAGGGCGCTGCCCTGGGCTAGGAGCTTCTGCCCTTTCAGGGCGTGTGGGGCAAAACTTGTTCACCCCCACAAAGTTAACATTTAACATTCAACATTTAACATTAATATTAACCCTTTAATAATTTAACATCATGGAACAGAAAGGAACATTGAAGTATCGTAAATTGCAGCGTACACCACAGAGCGGCGAGAATGCTGGTAAGAAAAAGTGGTATGCCACTGCTGTAACCGACCGCGAGGTGGATTTCGAGGGATTCGTATCGCACATCTCTGACCACGGTTCGCCTTACTCTCGTGGTACTATTCACGGTGTGCTGATGGATGCTCTCGACCATCTGCAGGAGTTGATTCTCGACGGCAAGAGCGTGCGTCTCTCTGATCTCGGTCTGTTCTCCATCGGTATGACTTCGAAGGCGGAGGATACCAAGGAGAAGGTAACTGCTGCCAGCGTGGAGGGCGTACATTTGATTGTACGTAACACGAAAAGCTGGAGCAACTCGGAACTTCGCAAGAAGTGCAAGATTCAGGAGTACGGCGGTTATACCGGCACTGATGAGGCTGGCGGTGGTACCACCGGTGGTGGCACTGACCAGGGTGGCTCTGGCACTGACCAGGGTGGTTCCGGTACAACCGGTGACAATACTCAGGGCGGCGGTTCTCAGGAGGGTGGCGGCACCGAAGGTGACGCCGGCAACATGGGCTAAAGCTTGCTTGAGGCGGATCCTAGTGCCTAGCGGGGTTGCGTTTCTCCCTAGCATCTAGCGGGGGGCGCACCCCACCCAATTAACATTAAACACTTAACATTAAAAAATTAAAGATTATGAAAGCAAGTACCTGGAAAACAATTTTGCAAATCGCAATCTCCTTTCTCACAGCTATCGCTACCACACTCGGTGTAACTAGCTGCAGCCTTTAAAGGTAAAAAGGTAAAAAAGTAAAAAGGTAAAAAGGTAAAAAGCCCCGGTGCATGATGCATCGGGGCTTTTGTTTTATCTGCTTTTCTTCATCGTTTATCGGATGTCTCTTCCTTCCTGGCTGTATCCTTCGAGCATCTTCGGGCTGCTGATAGGCTTGCGCGAACAGTAATCGAAATCTACCTTCTTGTAGCCCTGGCTGGAACGCCAGCGGATGGTGAGCTTCACCGTCTTGCCTTCTGTATCAGGCACGGCATCGTTCAGATTGAACGCTACGAGGGCATCTCGCCAGTAGTTCTGAGGATCGCCATTGGCATTGTGACGGAGCTCTACCTCGTAAGGATTCTCAGGATTCACGCCCGTAACGAGGTTGATGTAATGCACCTTCTGACCGCCCCAGAGAGCACGGAAACGGAGGGTGAGATAGCCATCTTCTGCCACCGTTACCCAGTCGCGCACGATTTCTACCTGGCTGTTGCCATACTTCTCGCTGTTCTCGATATCTGAACCGAGCGATGGAACTGGCTTCTTGGTCAGGATGCTGTCTATCCAGTTGACGTGAATCACCTGGTTGTATTTCTCGCTCTTCTCCGAGGTCTGGGAGTAGTTGACGAGGGCGCGAACCTCCTTGCCATCAAAGATAGTTGGTTTCAGGTTCTTGGCGAGCAGCGTGGTGTTGTCGTCGAGCTGCAGATAGCAGGCATCGCCACTCTTCTTCACGGTTACCAGTGCGTTAGGGAAAACGCGGTCCCAATCGGTATCGTTATCGGTATCGCACGACTGGAATGTGAGGGCCGACAGGAGCATCATCGCTGCCAGCCCGATCTTCTTGAAATCAATTTTTCTCATATATAATGTTCCTTTCTTTTATTGTTTCACTTTCTGATAAGAAAATGAGAAAGGAACAGAAATCTTGCATCTGATTTAGAAAAAGATTGTTAAAAACTCAAGTTAAAAATAATACGTGCAGCCGATGGTGGCAGCGCGGTTGCCGAAGTGCTGGCTCGCCATATCGTGGAAGCGGCCTTCGAGCGTCCAGTGCTTGCCCAGATTCTTGTATACCCCCACCTCGGCATAGAGATTAGCCGGGGTGTAGGCATCGCTGCGGCGACGGGTACACCAGATGAGGTTGCCCGTAAAGCGCCAGCCATCGGCCATTGTGAGCTGCGGTGCCAACTTGAACACGGCAAAATGATTGTACTCTGCATTGCGCTGCTGAGCCTCCTCAGAAGGGGTTTCGCTGCGCTGCCAGAAGTAGTTGACTCCGGCTGTGAGGCGAAGGATGCCCTTGTGCCAGAAGGCGGTGGTGCCGATGCCGAGCGTATTGTCGAGGATGGTGCTGAGCCGATGCTGGTGGATGTTCTTCACCGAGGTGCTGAGCACGAAGGCAGGGCGGCTGTAGGTATGCTTGAGCTCTACCACATTCGCCATGCTGTTGCCGATATCGGCGGTATAAACCGGCTGCCAGGCACCCTCCATATCGCCCGCGGTAACGAAATCGCCAAACTCGGGATTGAAGATGCGGCGGCAGTAGGTGGCCTGCAGGGTATGACCCGGCGTGAAACTGTAATAGGCGCTCGCCGAGTAGATATGGTTGCGCGTGGTATGCTTCCAGTGTTCTTCCGGCGCAATCTGCTTAGGACGGAAGTTGATGATGCGGAAGCGGTCACCTGCCATGAATCCCCACTTGCCGATGTTGTAATCCAGCTGGGCGTAGAAGTCCTGGTAGTTGGAATGGTTGGTGTAACCGGCGATGCAGTTCTTCTCGATGGAGAGACCGCCCTCGAAACCAGCCGTAATCCAGAGATTGGAGGTGACGACCGGAGTGGCGTATTCTACCACCATGAAGGGGTAGGTGGAGTGGTTCTGGTAGGGCGCAGTCTGGGTTTCTTCCAGCGTGCGTCCGTTGTCGCTGATATGCTCGGCACCGAGGGTAAAGAGGATGCTGGAGCCGTTGTCGGCGAGCGTGCGGGTATAGTCGGCCTGCAGATGATAGGCGCGCACGTAATCGGCTGGGGTGCGGGTGAAATGGTTGCGGGTGTAGGTCTGCATCGCATCTATTTCGAGCACATCCTTCGCGGTAGGTGTCCAGAGCAGATTGAGTTTGGCGCCCTCGTGGGAGTAGTGGTTCACGGTGGTTCCTGAGATGCCCTGGTAGGCGTCCTTATCGCTGCTGGAGGTGCGCTGGAAGTTGCCTTCTACATGACTGAGCACACGGAGTTTATCCTGCTGGCTAATGACGCTGACGATGCCTTTTGCGCCGCCGTAGGTATCACCGAAGAGTCCCCATCTGCCGGTGGTTCCGTTCTCCTTCTTCCGCAGTGTGATGTCGATGACTTTCTTCAGACTGCTGCATCCCTTCATCACTTCGGCGTTCTGGCACACCTTGATGGTTTCAATCTCCCGAGCCTTGAAATGGTGGAGGAAGGTGGCGTAATCGAGTCCGTATTCCTGGTTGTCGATACGGATGACGAACTTGCCGTAGAGGTTGGCGAATGGATCTCCGCCGATGATGTTGTTGCCGTCGAGTGAGATGACTTCCGGGCACATCATGAGCACATCGAGGAGTGATTCTTCGCCTGTGAGTTCCATTTCTGGAACATGCATGATGTATCTGTCGCCGATATGTTCTATCGGGGCGGCCTGTGTCTGGTAAGTAGTGCTGGCCATTGCGAGTGCGATGATGAGCAGGCTTTTCTTCGTACTGTTGTTTATCTTCATTTTTTTTCTAATTTATATTATTGGCAAAAGGATTGCTTCGTGCCTAATTTCCTTGCAAAGATAAGGCAAAAATCGGGGAATAACGAAAAAATGGAGATTTATTTATCGTTCAATGCGTAAAAAAGGTGTCATTGCGTAAAAAAGTGGGGAGCGGGGCGAAAAAAGAGGGCGTAAAACTTGCATGGCATTATATTTTTTACTATCTTTGCAAAGAACAAAGAAGAAATTTCTAAGAACTATACATATTATATAATAACCCTTTAAAGATAAGAACTTATGAAGCGACTATTACACTTCCAATTCCTATTGGTATTGTTGCTGGCTTTGGGATACTCTTCTCTGCAGGCCAAGCGAATCACACAATGGCAGGCTCAGCAACAGGCCTACAGCTTCTGGGGAAAACAGATGCCGCAGAAGGCAAAGGCGAAGAGCAGGGCGGCTACTACCGCATCGCGCTCTGATGCTTACTATGTGTTCAATAACGACGCAGGCGGATTCGTCATTATCGCTGGAGATGATGCCGTAACGCCAGTCTTGGGCTATACCTCAACGGGATCATTTGATGCAGAAAATCTGCCTGACGGACTGAAGGACCTGCTGAAGAGCTATGAACGGCAGATTGCGGCGCTGGGCGACAGTTATGTAGCGAACCGGACTGCAGTAAGAACCGGGTTCGCTGGAGAAAAACTGCTCAATACAGCGAAATGGAACCAGTATGCTCCTTTCAACAAGTATACGCCAGGCAACTACGTAACAGGCTGTGTGGCAACGGCTGGAGCCATCGTAATGAAGCACCACGGATATCCTGCCAAGGGTACCGGAAGCCATTCTTATACTTGGAATGGCAAGACCCTGACTGCCAATTTCGAGCACGATTATGATTGGGCAAGCATGCCTGCTAAATATGACGGCACCAACGATGCCGCTTTCGACGGCGTGGCAAGACTGATGTCAGACCTCGGTGTGGCTGTGGAGATGCAGTATGCTCAGAGCGGAAGCGCTGCTTATATAGGCAACCTGATAACCGCCCTGCAGACGTATTTCGGATACAGCAAACTTTCGTATCTGGCGTCAATAGATGATATGGAGGCTGAGGCATGGAAGGAAAAGTTGCGTGGCGAGATTGATGCCAACCGTCCGATTCTCTATTCCGCTTCCGATGCTTCGGTTGGCGGCCATGCCTTCGTTATTGATGGATATAGAGGCGAAAGCTTCAGCGTAAACTGGGGCTGGGGCGGCTATTGTGACGGATGCTACCAGATAGGAGCTCTGAACCCACAAAGCGAAGGAAGACCAACGGGCGATAAATATAATATAGGACAGACGGCAGTAATCGGTCTGCAGCCATCCGATGGTACGGAGAAAATCTCTACCATGGGATTCATGAAAGTTTCCGGTCAGTTGCAGGCATTGAATATGAATGTTACCGATGTAAAGAAGGGGCAGAGAGGTGCCATCTTTTCTGCACCAATCGGCAATACGGGAGACCGCAGCTTTACCGGAGAAGTTGTCGTAGCTCTGATGAATGCGAAGGGCGAGATGAGGGAAATCGTAACATCCAAGCCTTTTAAACTGACAGATTTTGCCCCTGGTTATTTTTATCCTGCTTTGTCTTTCAGTATTGAGAGTAAAGTGGATGCAGAACCGGGTGATTATCTGGCTATCATGGCAAAGGAAGATGGCTCAGAAGAGTATATAGAATTGTATGATCCGACCTTTGAGAGAATGCGTCTGCCGGCAACTGGATATGAGCCTCGCACATACGAGATCAGAACGAAAGTGGGAGAAGGTGCAACGATTAAGCAAGCAGAAACGTGGTATAATCCTTCCACCAATTTCTATAATGGCAAACCTGTTATCGGTTCCTTTTACTATTATTATCTGACGTTAGACGCAGGCATCGCGAACTGTTGCGTTGAACTGAATGGCAAACTGGTTAATGATATCATTTTGGGTACTGAGAGGCCAAATTCTTTCAGAGGTCTTGAACCGGCTTATACCCTTGAGGTTAAGACTTATCGCAACTATCAGGAAAAGGATACTACAATCAACCTGATAGGGGCTGGAATGCTGAAGGAAGCACTTGCCAACGGAAATCCTGACTATTTTGTATACAGAAATATCAAGGTGAACGGCGAGATAGACAAGCGCGACTTTGATGAGCTGGCGAGCCATTATTTCAAGAGCATCGACCTGAGCGGTGCCAAGGTGGTGGCTTATGAAAGCTACAAGGCTGATATGGTTCCTGATTATGCATTTGAAGGCAATGAATATCTGGAGCATTTCAAGATGCCAGCCGGTGTCAGGGAGTTGGGCTTCAATGCTTTCAGAGCAACCATGTTGAAGGAGATTGATTTGCCTGAGACGATAGAGGAATTCGGCCTCAATACATTCAATGCTTGCTTCTATCTGACGGATGTATATATGCGTCATAAGGAGGCTCCTTACTGGATTAGTTGGTGTGTATTTGCTAGCAAGTTCGATGATTTATACCGCACGCTGCATCTCTATCCGGGCAGCAAGGCGAAGTATGAGGCTCATCCTTTCACCAAGAACTGGATAGTTTGCTTTGATAATGTGGTAGAGGATCTGGAGCCTACCGGCATCCATTCTGTAACATTGGATAAGAATACCGCCCCTAAGGCCATTTACGACCTGAACGGCCGCCGCATACAAAATGTTCCATCTAGGGGTATCTATATCCAGAATGGAAAGAAGATGATTAGAAAATAATCATTTGCTGGCGAAAGTTCAGTTAAATAATAGAAAAATCCCCCTGGTGCCGCAAAGCATCAGGGGGCCTTTTTTTATCTAACTTTATGATTCTCAGCATGAAAAGCATTACGAAAACAGCAGCGTAATCAGCGGGATGGTGATGATGCTGCCAACCGTGGTGATGAACGTCATCTCGGTGATGAGCGAAGGATTGCGGCCGTATTTCAGACAAAACATCGTGCCGAAACTCGCTACTGGCATCGCAATGACAACCGTATTGATGTTGTTGACCAGGTCGCTTACACCACATAACTTGAACAGAAAATAAATGCTCAGAGGAACTACAGCAAGACGCAAGAACGAGGAGAGGTATACCTTAGGACTGCCGATAATCTCCTTCACCGGCAACTTGGCCATCGAGGAACCGATAATCATCAGGGCTGCAGGAACCGTAATGTTGCCCACCATCGTTACCGGACGCGCAATGATATCAGGCGTATGTACCCCGAAGGCTACCAGAATGGCGGCAACGAAGGCACCCAGAAGAGCCGGAGAAAACAGTACCTTAGGATTGAACTGCTTGATGCTGTACTCGCCCTTGATGAGCATGACACCTGCCGTAAAAATAAAAAAGGTGTTCGGCATATTGAGCAAGGCTGCATAAAAAATGGCCTTCGGACCGAATATGCTCGAAACGATAGGGTAGCCGATGAAACCTACGTTGGCAAACATCAGCGCAAAACCTATCATGCCCTGGTCGTCATGATTGCGGGTGATGAGACGCGGCACCCAGAAACCGAATACCAGCAAAAGAATGTAGGTAAGGAAACCTACGCCCAGAAGGGGAAGGATGAGCGTGCGGTCGGGCAGCTCATCGCCCATTACTGACGAGAGCACCAGCAGAGGACAGGTGATATCTACCACCATGCTGGATAACTTCTTGTCAAACTTGTCGCCCATATATCCCAATTTGCAGGCGACGTAACCTAAAATCACGATGATGAAAAGTATCACCATCACTTCCAAATTCTTCATTTATCCTGAAAATCTATACCTTATATATATGTATGCCGGAATCCCGATTTTCCATCGGAATTTCCGGCAAAAAATGGTTTAATCGATAAATCGCTTGGTAATATCCCCGTAGTTCTCGATACGGCGGTCGCGGAGGAATGGCCACCAGCGGCGCACATTCTCGCTGTGCTTCAGGTCGATATCTACCACCAGGCTCTCTTCTTCCTGATCGCTGGCACGGTAGTAGAGCTCGCCCTGAGGACCGGCTACGAAACTGCTGCCCCAGAACTGGATGCCCTCGGTCTGACCGCTAGGATCAGGCTCGAAACCTACGCGGTTTACGGCGATGACTGGCAATCCGTTGGCTACGGCATGACCTCGCATCACGGTAGTCCACGCCTCGCGCTGGCGCTGCTGCTCCTCCTCGGTATCATAGGTAGCGTAGCCGATGGCGGTAGGATAGATGAGCATTTCGGCTCCCTGCAGCGCCATCAGACGGGCTGCTTCGGGATACCACTGGTCCCAGCAAACCAGCACGCCGAGCTTGCCTACGGAAGTCTGGATAGGGTGGAAACCGAGGTCGCCCGGTGTGAAATAGAACTTCTCGTAGTAGGCAGGATCGTCGGGGATGTGCATCTTGCGGTATTTTCCGGCTATGCTTCCATCCTTCTCCATCACTACCGCTGTATTGTGGTAGAGGCCCGGAGCGCGGCGCTCGAAGAGGGAGGTGACGATGACGACGCCGAGATCCTTGGCAAGCTTGCCGTAGAAATCGGTTGAAGGGCCTGGAATAGGCTCTGCGAGGTCGAAGAGGTCAACATCCTCTACCTGACAGAAATAGAGGGAGTTATGAAGCTCCTGAAGCACGATGAGTTCTGCGCCGCGATGAGCGAGGTCGATGATGCCTTCTGCCAGGCGCTGCTTGTTGTTGGCGATATCTGCCGTATTATGAAGTTGTAATAAACCGACTTTCATAGTTTAATGTTGAGTGTTGAATGTTGAGTGTTGAATGTTAAATGTGAAATGTTGAGTCTCTGAGTGCGCCTTCAGGCAACTGCATGGTGATGCAGTGGATGCTGCCATGCTGGCGGATGATGGTCTGCGAATCTACGCCGATGATTTCGCGGTCGGGGAAGGCGAGCTGAATCTGCTTGCGTGCCTCCTCGTCCTTTTCCGGCTGATTATAGGTTGGATAAATCACAGCCTTGTTGAGTATCAGGAAGTTGGCGTAGGTGGCTGGCAGCCGGTCTCCCTCGCTCTCAGGGTTGGTGGTGAGGCAGTTGTCCTCATCATAGATTGGGTCGGGCATCGGCAGTTTGAGCAGGCGGTATGGATATCCCTCCCAGGTAAAGAGGCTCTTGAGCTGCTTTTCCAGTGCCTGGAAGTCTTCATACTGCTCATCTTCCGGATTGTCGCAGCCTACATATAATAAGGTGTCGTGCGGGGCCACTCTCACGATGGTGTCGATGTGGCCGTCGGTATCATCGCCAATCAGATTGCCGTGATCCAGCCAGACGACTCTCTTGAGCTGGAAGAAAGTCTGCAGCAGATGGTCGATGCTGTCGTGGTCGAGCGGCTGGTTGCGGTGAGGCGCCAGCAGGCACTGTGAGGTGGTGAAGAGCGTACCCTTTCCGTCGCTCTCGATGCTTCCTCCTTCGAGCACGAAGCCCTGGTGGTTCTCAATATCGGCATTGAAGGCTGCCTGATAGTATAGTTTCAGGGTGATGGCATTGTCCTTCTCCCATCTGAACTTTTCGCCCCATCCGTTGAACTTGAAGTCGAGTATGCGGTAAGGCACCATCCAGGTGTTCTGCTTTCTGCGCAGCACCATGGTGAGGGGTCCGTGGTCGCGCACCCAGGTATCATTACTTTCCACCTCGTAGAGCAGCACGCGGCTCATCTGCTCGGCAGAGAGCTTTTTCTTGAGCTGGTATCGGGTGGCGGGCACATCGGGTGTGGCCACAAGCAGCTGCTCGTAGCGCGTGATGATATCTGCCAGTTCGAGATAAGTATCTGTAATTTCAGGCAGATACGGCTTCCAGTCGGTGCCAGCATGTGGCCATGTGAGCATGATGGCGCTCTGTGGCTCCCATTCGGCAGGGAGTGCGAAATCGCAAGGTAATGTAGATTGATGCATAAGCTATACCATTTTTATTATATGATGTTCTATACCAATTTATTATACTCTGTTCGTCATCGGGAACCTTTCCTTGGGGACGGGCTCCGTTCTGCTTTTATGAAGTATGCTTGCAAAATTAATAAAAAATCTACAACTATCGGCTGTTTTTATGAAATATTTTGCGCAAAAGCGAAACTTTATATTAAAAAAGTTTAAACGGAGGGCTGTATGGAGATAAAATCGGGGAAAAATGAGTAACTTTGCAGTCTAAAAAATAAAATATTGAATAGGAGCGTGAAAATTAAACAGGTAGTTGATGCCCTTGAACATTACGCGCCTCTGCCCTTGCAGGAAGGATATGATAATGCCGGCCTGCAAGTTGGATTGACAGAGGCGGTAGAAATGTCAGGGGCATTGTTGTGTCTTGACGTTACTGAAGCTGTGGTTGAAGAGGCAATCCAGAAGGGCTGCAACCTCATCGTGAGCCATCATCCGCTGATATTCCGCAAACTGGCGAGAATCTCGGACGAGAACTACGTGCAGCGTACCGTGCGCAAGGCGATAAAGAATGATATTACCATCGTGGCAATGCATACCAACATGGATGCGGCTGCGGGCGGCGTAAACTTCAAGATTGCCGAGAAACTGGGACTGCGAAACGTGCAGTTCTTTGCTGGCGAGAAGGAAGTGGACGGCGTGAAAGGTGGCGAGGGCGTCATCGGAGAGGTGGCTGAGGACATGGCTGCCGACGACTTGGTGCTGATGCTCAAGGAGCGGTTTGGCGTAGAGTGCGTGCAGTGCAACCAGTTCCTTCGTCGCCCTATCAGGAAGGTGGCGCTCTGCGGTGGAGCAGGTGCTTTTCTGCTCGACGCAGCCATCAAGGCGGGTGCCGATGCCTTCATCACGGGCGAGATGAGCTACCACGAGTATTTCGGCCACGAGCAGGAGATTCAGATCTGCGTCATCGGCCACTATCAGAGTGAGCAGTTTACGGGCGAAATCTTCCGCAGCATCATCCAGGAGAATTTCCCTGATGCCAAATGCTGCATCTCGGAGATAAATACGAATCCGATATTGTATTTATAACTTCAGTTTATAAGATGGCTGGAAGGGCGCAAGCCCAATTTTACATTTAACATTAAACATTTAACATTTAAATAAGGAATATTTAACATTAAAATAAGGAATTATGGCAAAGAAAGATCCTACAGATTTGACAGTGGAAGAGAAATTGAAGGCTCTCTATCAGCTTCAGACCACCTTGTCTGCAATTGATGAAAAGCGTGCGTTGAGAGGTGAGTTGCCTCTCGAAGTTCAGGATTTGGAAGACGATATTGCTGGTCTCACCACCCGTATCGAGAAAATCCAGACCGATATTGAGCAGTTTGACCGCGCCATTAATCAGAAGCAGCACGAGATTGAGGATGCTCAGGCTAGCGTAGAGCGTTACAAGAAGCAGCTCGAAATGGTAAGCAACAACCGCGAGTATGATACTTTGAGCAAGGAAATCGAGTTCCAGGAGCTGGAAATCGAGCTTTGCAGCAAGAAGATTCGTGAGGCTCAGCAGATGATTAACGAGCGTCTGTACGACCTTCACAAGGCTGAGGACCAGAAGGCTGACCGCGAGAAGGGCTTGGTAATGAAGCGTTCTGAGCTTGAGTCTATCATGGCTGAGACCCGTGAGGAGGAGGAGAATTTGAAGGAGAAGGCATTCGAGCTCGAGAAGAAGATTGAGCCACGTTTGCTCCAGAGTTTCAAGCGCATCCGTAATGGTGCCCGCAACGGTTTGGGTATCGTTTACGTGCAGCGTGATGCATGTGGCGGTTGCTTCAACAAGATTCCACCTCAGCGCCAGCTCGACATCAAGATGCACAAGAAGATTATCCCTTGTGAGTATTGTGGCCGTATCCTCATCGACCCAGAATTGGCTGGTGTTAAGATTGAGTCTCCTAAGACAGAGGAGAAGCCAAAGCGCAAGCGCTCTATCCGCAGAAGAAAGACTGAGGATGAGGATTAAAAAGATACAATGAAGGCTCGCCAAAATTGCTTGGCGAGCCTTTATTTTTCGACTTGTACGGTTTAAAAATTACCCAATACGCCCTGAAAGGGCAGAAGCTCCTAGCCCAGGGCATCGCCCTGGGTAATTATAAACGCAACCCCGTCGCCCTGTAAGGGCAAAAGCTTTAAAACTCCAGACAAAACATAAAGCTTTTGC
>ENA-OZKW01000444-OZKW01000444.1-human-gut-metagenome-genome-assembly--contig:-NODE-444-length-11767-cov-3.749402_pt1 | contig 11767 bp, 11 predicted proteins | sample MGYA00244833_ERZ653778 | MGnify/ENA primary metagenome ERZ653778 (study PRJEB26926, sample SAMN06165284) | human gut metagenome | biome: ENVO:00009003; feature: ENVO:2100002; material: ENVO:00002003... | reverse complement strand
GCAGCGTCAGATGTGTATAAGAGACAGCCGTGACCGGCAGCAGCAGCGAGATGCGCAGCGTCTGCCCGGGGCGCAGCGCCCGGAACTCGACCGGCCGGTTCTCCGCGGCGGGCCGGAGTGTGCGGATCCGTCGGTTGCCGCGGCGAGCGAGTCGGCCGTGGCGGCGGGTGCCGTCTGTCCGTCGCCCGGAACCTTGATCATGGCCCCGGCCTTGAGGTCGGCGGCCTTCAGCCCGCCGTTGAGTGCCCCCAGTTCGGCCTCGGTGATTCCGAAGCGGCGCGAGAGCGAATAGAAGGTCTCGCCCGGGCGTACGATGTGGTAGGCCGTGCCGGCGTCGGCCACGCTGTTGAGCGACTGCCGGTACTCTTCCCACTGCTGCAGGCTGCCGGCCTCGTTCTCCGAGCCGATCTGCTTGCGGCGGATCAGGATCCGCTCGCCCAGCCGCAGGTGGGTCGGGTCGATGCCCGGGTTGTCCTCGATGATCGTATTGACCGGGATCTCATACTGCCGCGAGATGGCATAGAGCGTCTCGCCCTTGGCAACGAAGTGGAAGTCGAAGGTCTTGCGGAGCTTGCGGTCCGAGGGCTGGCTTTCTCCGACCGCCCCGATGACCGGGATGCGGATGTTCACGTCGCTGCGGAGCCCGCCGTTCAGCGCGGGGTTGTTCTCCAGAATCACCTTCTCGCCCACGCCGTAGAGCTTCGAGAGCCCATAGAGCGTCTCACCCGCCTGCACGGTGTGGATGTAGTACTTCGCGCCGTTGATGTAGACGATCGTGCGCGACTTGTCGGCCGCCAGCGCCGAGAGGCCCCATGCCGTGAGCAGGAGCAGGGTGCAGAGTCGTTTCATGCCTGTCTGTTTTTGTCGCGCATGCGGATCTCGGTGATGACCTTTTTGGTGTAGAGCGGAAAATCACCGTTCATCATCCATGCGTAGTAACTCGGTTCGAGGCGGAAGATCTCGGCCACCGAACGTCCCTTGTACTTGCCGAATCCGAAGACCTCCTCGCCCTTGTCGTTGTAGAGAATGCGCCCCGCGTAGTCGGCCGCTTCGCCGCGGGCCGAGAAGTCGGCCAGGGCGGCCACGTCGTTCTCCAGGTCGGGATAGCGGTCCAGCTGCGCCTTGAGCACCTCGTAGGTGGCGCGCGTGTCGGCCTCGGCCGAATGTGCGTCGTCGAGGTCCTTGTCGCAGTAGAACTTGTAGGCCGCCACGAGCGTCCGCTGCTCCTTCTTGTGGAAGATGTTCTGCACGTCGATGAACTTGCGCTTCTTGAGGTCCACGTCCACGCCGGCGCGGAGGAACTCCTCCACGAGCACCGGCAGGTCGAAACGGTTCGAGTTGAAGCCTCCGAAGTCGCAGCCGCGGATGAACTGCTCGAGCGACTTGGCGACCTGTGCGAACGTCGGGCACTCCTTCACGTCGTCGTCCGTGATGCCGTGCACGGCGGTCGCTTCGGCCGGGATGTGCATCCCGGGGTTGAGCCGCCGCGTGCGGGTGATCTCCTCGCCGTCGGGCATGACCTTGATCATCGAGATCTCCACGATGCGGTCGCGGGCCGTATCTACCCCCGTGGTTTCGAGGTCGAAGAAGACGATCGGGCGTTTGAGGTTGAGCTTCATTCCGCGCGACGTTAGGCGTTGATCATCATCGGCATGAGCAGCATGAGCGACGAGAAGGTCTGCTTGTCGTCGTAGACGGGCTTGAAGACGCCCGCGCGCGTCGAGTCGGCCAGTTCGATAACGACCGTCGGGGTCTCCATGTTCGAGAGGATCTCGACCAGGAAGGTCGATTTGAAGCCGATTTCGATCGGCTGTCCGTCGTAGCTGCACGAGATGGTCTCGTTGGCCGATACCGAGAAGTCGATGTCCTGGGCCGTGAGGTTGATGCGGTTGTCGGCGATGTCCATGCGGATGAGGTTCGTCGTCGGGTTCGAGCAGACGGCCACGCGCTTGATGCCATTGACCAGCTCGATGCGGTCCACGAGCACCTTGTTGGGGTTGTTCGAGGGAATCACGGCGTTGTAGTTCGGGTAGTTGCCCTCGATGAGCCGGCAGACGAGCGTGTGGCTCTTGAGGCGGAACATGGCGTTCTTCGAGTCGAACGATACGGTGATGGCGTCCTCCTCCTTCAGCAGCACGGTCTTGAGCAGGTTGGCCGGCTTCTTGGGCAGGATGAACGAGGCCGTGATGTCGTTTTCGGTCTCCGACTCGTATTTCACGAGCTTGTGGGCGTCGGTTCCCACGAAGGTCAGCGACGAGGGCTGCAGGTTGATGTAGATGCCGTTCATCACGGGACGCAGCTCGTCGTCGGCCGTGGCGAAGATCGTCTTGTTGATGCCGTTCACGAGCGTATCGACATCGAGCGTCAGCTCCTTCTTCTCGGCGCTCAGCTGCGGCACGGCCGGATAGCTCACGGCCGAGGCCCCCGGGATCGAGAGCGAGCCGCTCTTCCACTCGATGCGGATCTCCCAGTTCTTGTCATTGACGTCGATCGTCAGGGGCAGTTCGGGGAACTCCTTGAGCGAGTCGAGCATCAGTTTGCCCGGCGCGGCGATCGTGCCCTCCGATTCGACGCTGTCCACCTCGATCGAGCCGATGAGCGTCGTCTCCAGGTCGGAGGTGGTCACCTTGAGCGTCGTGCCGTTGAGTTCCATGAGGAAGTAGTCCAGGATCGGGAGCGTATTCTTGTTGCTGATGACCTTGCCGGTAGTGGCCAGGAGCGAAAGCAGTGCCGAGCTTGATACGGAAAATTTCATAGTCTCTTGTCTCTTATTTCTTGTTGTTGATGTTGATTGCGTGTCGTGTGTTTCAGTCCAGGGAGGCGAGCTTGTCGAGCGCCGTTGCGATCATCCGCCGGACAAAGGGCTTGTAGTCCGTGCAGGCGTCGAGCGCCACCCGCTGTGCGATGATCGTGCAGATCGTGGCGGCGCGGTGCCCCATGAGGGCCGCCAGGCCGGCCAGGGCCGAACCCTCCATCTCGAAGTTGGTGATGCGGCGCCCGTGGTAGTCGAACGACTCGATCTTCTCGTTCAGGTGCACGTCCTGCGGCTCGAGACGCACCCAGCGGCCCTGCGGGGCGTAGAACCCCGGTGCGGCGATGGTGATGCCCTCGCGCGTGCAGTCGCGGAAGAGCTCGAAGAGCGTCGGGTCGGCGTCGATGAAGTAGGGCTTCGGAAGCAGTTCGTTCCAGCCGGTGTGCTCCATGAAGGCGCGCTCGATCTCCAGATCGCAGACCTCGTTGCGCCCCTTGTAGTAGTTGAGCAGGCCGTCGAAGCCGACCGACGTGCGCGAGAAGACCATCTCCCCGACGCGGATGTCGGGCTGGATGGCTCCCGAGGTGCCGAGCCGCACGAGCGTCAGGCGCCGTTTCTCGGCCTTCTCCTGCCGCGTGGCGAAATCGACGTTGGCCAGGGCATCGAGCTCCGTGACCGAGATGTCGATGTTGCCGATGCCGATGCCGGTCGAGAGCACGGTCATGCGCCGGCCCCTGTAGGAGCCCGTGACGGTGCGGAATTCGCGGTTCGAGACTTCGCATTCCCGGTTGTCGAAATGTTCGGCGACAAGCGCCACGCGGCCCGGGTCGCCCACGAGGATGACCGTGTCGGCCAGCTGCTCGGGACGGAGGTGGAGGTGGAATATCGAGCCGTCGTCGTTGATAATCAATTCGGAAGCGGGAATCGTTCTCATAATTTTCGTGTTTAAATTTTCAGAATTGGCATAAAAGTAATATATTTACCTCGAATAACAAAACTTCGGAGCGATTTTTTCATTAATATAAGTATCCGGGTTTTTCTCTTCGAACCAAACTGTAAACCTTAGGAGGAATATGACACTCATCAAGTCGATTTCGGGCATCCGCGGTACGATCGGAGGCCCTTCGGGCGAGAACCTGACGCCGCCCGATGTCGTGAAGTTCACCACGGCCTACGTGCGGCTGATCGCCGCGCGCACCGAGGGCCGCAAACCCGTCGTTGTCGTCGGGCGCGACGCCCGCATCTCGGGGGAAATGGTCTCCAACCTGGTCGAGGGCACGCTGCTCGCCTGCGGTGCCGACGTGATCAATGCGGGCCTCTGCACGACGCCCGGGACCGAGATGGCCGTCATCGTGAACCGGGCCGACGGCGGCATCATCATCACGGCGTCGCACAACCCCCGGCAGTGGAACGCCCTGAAGCTGCTCAACAGCCGCGGCGAGTTCCTTTCCGATGCCGAGGGCAAGCAGGTGCTGGCCCTCTCCGAGGAGGAGTTCGACTATCCGGAGATCGACGCCATCGGCCACGTGCTGTCGCGCGCGCCGTTCAACGACGAGCACATCCGCCGGGTGCTGGCCCTGCCGCTGGTCGATGTCGAGGCCGTGCGCAGACGCCGCTACAAGGTGGTCGTCGATGCGGTGAACTCCGTGGGCGGCGTGGTGATCCCGAAACTGCTGCGCGAGCTGGGCTGCGAGGTCGTGGAACTCAACTGCGAGCCGACGGGCGATTTCGCGCACAACCCCGAGCCGCTGCCCGAGAACCTTACCGGAATCTCGGAGGCGGTCGTGCGCGAGAAGGCCGACCTGGGTGTCGTGGTCGATCCCGACGTGGACCGTCTGGCCTTCGTTTCGGAGGACGGCACGATGTTCGGCGAGGAGTATACGCTGGTGGCCGTCGCCGATTACATCCTCTCGAAGACGCCGGGCGATACGGTCTCGAACCTCTCCTCGTCCCGGGCGCTGCGTGACGTGACCGAGCGGCACGGCTGCCGGTATTACGCTTCGGCCGTCGGCGAGGTGAACGTCACGACGAAGATGCGGGAGGTCGGTGCCGTGATCGGCGGTGAAGGCAACGGCGGCGTGATCTATCCCGAGCTGCACTACGGGCGCGACGCGCTTGTGGGCACGGCGCTCTTCCTGACGTGGCTCACCGAGCGCGGGCTGACGATGACGCAGTTGCGCGCGACCTATCCGTCGTATTTCGCCTCGAAGAACAAGATTCAGCTCACGCCGGCTATCGATGTGGATAAAGTGCTGCGTGAGGTAAAGGAGCGCTATGCCAATGAGAATGTGAATGATATCGACGGCGTTAAGATCGATTTTCCCGAGAACTGGGTGCACCTGCGCAAGTCGAATACCGAGCCGATCATCCGCGTCTACACCGAGGCCAAGTCGATGGACGAGGCCGATGCGCTGGCCAAGCGGTTCATTGCCGAAATCGAGGCGATCTGCAAGGAGTAACTGCAGGGTAACGGAAGAAACACGCCGAACTATTGTCAGGACCATGCGAATCAACGGAATGAATGTGCTGCTGCTGGCGTCGGCCCTCGTGCTGGCGTCGTGCGGCGGCCCGTCCCGCCGCCAGGCGGCCGGGACGACCGGGACGGCAGAAGCCGGAACCGAGGTGGTGGACATGCACCATGCCGAGAATGCGCTCGACTACCACGGCACCTACAAGGGGACGCTGCCGGCAGCCGACTGCCCGGGTATCGTCACGACCCTCACGCTTTCGGCCGACGGCCGCTATGCGTTGCACATGGAGTATCTCGAACGGGATGTGGCGTTCGACGAACAGGGCGCCTTTGAGGTGGAGGGCAACCTGCTTGTCCTGACGCCCGATGACGGCGGACAGGGAGGCTGCTACAAGGTCGAGGAGAACCGCCTGCGGATGCTCGACGGCGACCGGAAGCCGATCACGGGCGAGCTGGCCGATCATTACGTGTTGCAGAAAGAGATTTGAACATTGTGAATATGGAGAACGTAAAAAAATACATCGAAGCGAACGAGGCGCGTTTCCTCGAGGAGCTGTTCGACCTGATCCGCATTCCGTCGATCAGCGCCGAATCGACCCACAAACCCGACATGCAGCGCTGCGCCGAATGGCTGGCTGCCGCCCTGGCCAAGGCCGGGGCCGACCGTGCGGAGGTCTACCCCACGGCCGGGAATCCGGTGGTCTATGCCGAGAAGACCGTCGATCCGAAGGCTCGCACGGTGCTGGTCTACGGCCACTACGACGTGATGCCGGTGGATCCGCGCGACGAGTGGCGCACGGACCCCTTCGAGCCGGTCGTCCGCGACGGCCGCATCTGGGCCCGCGGCGCCGATGACGACAAGGGGCAGCTGTGGATGCACGCCAAGGCATTCGAGGCGATGTGTGCCACCGACTCGCTGCCCTGCAACGTGAAGTTCATGCTCGAGGGCGAGGAGGAGATCGGTTCGGCAAGCCTCTATGACTTCTGCCGCGAGCACAGGAAGATGCTCAAGGCCGACATCATTCTGGTGTCGGATACCTCGATGCTGTCGCTGCAAACGCCCTCTATTACATGTGGCTTGCGCGGTTTGGCTTACATGGAGGTTGAAGTGGAGGGCCCGAACAAGGACCTGCACTCGGGACTCTTCGGCGGTGCAGTGGCCAACCCGGCCAACGTGCTGGCCCGGCTGGTGGCCGGGCTCATTGACGGGAACGGACATGTCACGATCCCCGGATTCTACGACGACGTGCGGGAGCTGACCCCCGCCGAGCGTCGGGCCTTCAACAAGGCGCCGTTCAATCTGTCGGCCTACAAGAAATCGCTCGACATCGGCGACGTGGAGGGCGAAGCCGGCTACACGACGCTCGAACGCACGGGTGTGCGTCCGTCGCTCGACGTGAACGGCATCTGGGGCGGCTATACGGGCGAGGGAACCAAGACCGTGATTCCGTCGAAGGCCTCGGCCAAGATCTCGATGCGGCTGGTGCCCAATCAGGACTACCGCAAGATCTCGAAGCTCTTCGAGAAGCATTTCCGCAAGATTGCCCCGAAGAGCGTGAAGGTCACCGTCCGATCGCTCCATGGCGGCATGCCCTACGTCGCACCGACCGACATGCCGGCCTACAAGGCTGCGGCGAAGGCCATCGAGACGACCTTCGGCTGCAAGCCCCTGCCCTTCTACTCCGGAGGGTCGATTCCGATCATCAGCGGTTTCGAGTCGATTCTCGGCATCAAGTCGCTGCTCATCGGCTTCGGACTGGCCGAGGATGCGATCCACTCGCCCAACGAGAGCTACGGACTCGAACAGTTCCGCCGCGGGTTGGAGACGATCCCCTATTTCTACAAGTATTTCGCCGAAAGCAAATAGGGACGACCGGACGATGGTTGCAGAGGAGCAGAAACGCGAACTGCTGGAGTTCGCCGTGCAGATGGCCCGCCGGGTCGGGGCGATCCACCTCGAGTGGTTCCGCCGCAGCGACCTCGAGATCGGGACCAAGTCCAACGAGTTCGATGTCGTGACGCGCGCCGACCGCGAGAGCGAAGCCTGCATTGCGCGCATGGTGGCCGAGCGCTACCCTTCGCATGCCCTGCTGGGCGAGGAGGGCGGCCAGCGGGGCGATGCCGCGAGCGACTGGCTCTGGGTGGTCGATCCGCTCGACGGGACGACCAACTACAGCCAGGGACTGCCCGTCTTTGCCGTTTCGATCGGGCTTCGCTTTCGGGGCGAGCCGGTCGTCGGGGTGGTCTATGCCCCCTGGCTCGACGAGCTCTTCACGGCCGTGCGCGGCGGCGGGGCGTTCCGCTCCTGCCGCGGCGGCGTGCCGCAGCAGATCCGGGTCGGCAGCAAGCAGCGTCTGGGTGAGGCGGTGGTTGCTACGGGATTTCCCTATGACAAGGACCGCGACCCGGACAACAATACCGACAACGTCGTGCGGATCCTCCCCCATGTGCGGGGGCTGCGCCGCTTCGGGGCTGCGGCCTACGACCTGTGCAGCGTGGCTGCCGGGACGATGGACGGCTACTGGGAGCTCGCGCTGCACGAGTGGGACGTCTGTGCCGGCGAGTTGATCGTGCAGGAGGCCGGAGGTGTCGTGCAGGCGCTGCGGCAGGACCGCGGGGTCTCGATCGTGGCCGGGAATGCGGCGATCGTGGCCGCCATCCGGGAGTATGTGCGATAACACCCCTGATGTGTCGGAGCGATGCCGGAGACCCGAAGGGAGAGGAAGATCCCGGACTGCGGTGGCCCCGAATCTCCGCTGCGGGAGAAGATGTTCGAGTAGCTGCGGAGCATGAAAAATCCGCAACCCGTGTGGGGTTGCGGATTTTTTGTGTGCGGAGCCGGGTCTCTGTGTGTCTGTCCGGAGTTTTGCCGGAGGAGCGGATCTTCTCTTCCTCTCCCGTACCCGGGGGCGCCCCGCGGCGGATTCAGCGCATCTCCTCGTAGGCGTAGGCGACCGCGCGGTTGAGCTGCGCAACGAAGGGCTGTGTGCGCCGGAACTCACCGACGGCGTATTCGAGCAGCGCATCGGCGTCGGACGGGACGCATCCGAGCGGCTTCTCGATGTAGAAATCCTTGAGTTTCAACAGTTCGGCATACTCGCTGCCGGAGGGGAATCCGGTCGGCACCCGCTTGAGCCGGTTCTCCGTGTGGAACCGGAATCCGGGAGCGGCTTCGACCGCCTTGAGCAGTTCGTCGCCGTGGTCGAGGATCTCCTCGCGGATCGACCGCAGGACCATCGGCTCGGGACCGTAGATCCCCGAGGCGAGCAGGCTGCCGCCCAGCATGCCGTCGCATGAGGGTTCGAGGTGGAGGTAGTAGCCGGCGAATCCCGACTGTTTGCCGCGCGGCGCGACAAAGGCCCCCACGTGGGTCTTGTAGGGGGTCTTGTCTGCCGAGAAGCGTGTGTCGCGGGCGATCCGGTAGGTGCAGTCCTGCGGGCGCAGCCCCCGGACCGAAGGGTCGAAGGCCGCAATGCCGGCGATCAGCCGTTCGGTGAAGGCGGCGAAACGACGCTTCGCGCGGGTCCATTCGTCGCGGTGGGCGTCGAACCATTCGCGGTCGTTGTGGTCGTGCAGCCGGCGCAGGAATCCGAGAATCTCCTCCATGTCGTGCGGGTTTCAGGCTCTTACCACGCGAAGAGCGGGTAGTCGGCCATCAGGGCGTTTACGTCGCGGCGTACGGCGGCGATGTTCTCCTCGTTCTCGGGATCGCACAGCACGCGGTCGATCAGGCCGACGATGTAGTCCATCTTGTCCTCCTTCAGGCCGCGGGTGGTGATGGCCGGCGTTCCGAAGCGCAGGCCCGACGTCTGGAACGGCGAGCGGCTGTCGAACGGCACCATGTTCTTGTTGGTGGTGATGTCGGCGCGGACCAGGCTCTTCTCGGCCTGCTTGCCCGTCAGCTCGGGGAACTTCGTGCGCAGATCGACCAGCATCAGGTGGTTGTCCGTACCGCCCGAGACGATCTTGTAGCCGCGGCGGGTGAAGGCCTCGGCCATGGCGCGGGCGTTCTTCTGCACCTGTGTCTGATACTCCCGGTAGCTGGGTTCGAGCGCCTCGCCGAAAGCCACGGCCTTGGCGGCGATAACGTGCTCGAGCGGTCCGCCCTGGATGCCCGGGAAGACGGCCGAATTGAGGATCTGCGACATCATCTTGACGGCGCCCTTGGGCGTGGTGAGGCCCCACGGGTTCTCGAAGTCCTTGCCCATGAGGATGATGCCGCCGCGCGGGCCGCGCAGGGTCTTGTGCGTGGTCGAGGTGACGATGTGGGCGTACTTGACGGGGTTCTCCAGCAGGCCCGCGGCGATCAGGCCGGCCGTGTGGGCCATATCGACCAGCAGCAGCGCCCCCACCTTGTCGGCGATCGCGCGCATGCGCTTGTAGTCCCACTCGCGCGAGTAGGCCGAAGCGCCGCCGACGATCAGCTTCGGGCGGCACTCCTCGGCCAGGCGCTCCATGGCGTCATAGTCGATCGTGCCGGTGGCCTCGTCGAGTTTGTAGCCCACGGCCTTGAAGTATTTGCCCGACATGTTTACCGGCGAACCGTGCGAGAGGTGGCCGCCGTGTGCCAAGTCGAGACCCATGAAGGTGTCGCCCGGCTGCAGGCAGGCGAAGAAGACCGCCATGTTGGCCTGGGCGCCCGAGTGGGGCTGTACGTTGGCATACTCCGCGCCGTAGAGCTGGCAGACGCGCTCGATGGCCAGCGACTCGACCTGGTCCACCACCTCGCAGCCGCCGTAGTAGCGGGCGGCGGGATAGCCCTCGGCATACTTGTTCGTGAGGACCGAGCCCATGGCCTCCATGACCTGGTCGCTGACGAAGTTCTCCGATGCGATGAGTTCGATGCCATGCGTCTGACGGCTGCGCTCGGCGGCGATCAGATCGAAAATCCGGGTGTCTCTTTTCATATTGCAGGTATTTTGTGAATTTTCGCTTACAGAGTGTAAAGATAGGAATATTTACCGAAAAACCGCACCCGAAGCGGAAATAAAAAATATCGGCCTGCCCTGCCGGAACCGGATTGGGGGGCGGCAACTGCGGCGGCGGATGCAAAAAAAGGGAGAGTCGGAGAGCGGTTCGGAAATTTTTCGTACCTTTGTTCGGATTTTTTATCCGGATGAGGAACTTATCGTAACATCTAATACATTCACGACTATGAAATTACTCGAAGGAAAAGTTGCCGTCGTAACGGGTGCCGCCCGCGGTATCGGCAAGGCCATCGCGCTGCAGTTCGCCAAGGAGGGTGCCAACGTCGCCTTCACCGATCTGGCCATCGATGAGAACGGAAAGGCCACCGAGGCCGAGATCGCCGCACTCGGCGTCAAGGCCAAGGGCTACGCCTCGAATGCCGCCGATTTCGAACAGACCCACAAGGTCGTCGAGGAGATCGTCAAGGAGTTCGGCCGCATCGACATCCTGGTGAACAACGCCGGAATCACGAAGGACGGCCTGATGATGCGCATGTCCGAGGCCCAGTGGGACGCCGTGCTGACGGTGAACCTCAAGTCGGCGTTCAACTTCATCCACGCCGTCGTGCCGGTCATGGCGCGCCAGAAAAGCGGCTCGATCATCAACATGTCGTCGGTGGTGGGCGTGAGCGGCAACGCCGGCCAGTGCAACTACTCGGCCTCGAAAGCCGGCATGATCGGCCTTGCGAAGTCGATCGCCAAGGAGATGGGTCCCCGCGGCATCCGCGCCAACTGCATTGCCCCGGGATTCATCATCACCGACATGACCAACCAGCTCTCGGACGAGGTGCGCGAGGCGTGGTGCAAGCAGATTCCGCTGCGTCGCGGCGGTACGCCCGAGGATGTGGCCAAGGTGGCGCTGTTCCTCGCATCGGACCTCTCGTCGTATGTCAGCGGACAGGTGATCCACTGCTGCGGCGCCATGAACTGCTAAGCGGCGCGGCGACGGCCGGGGAAGCCCGGCGTGCCGCAGGCGCCAGGCCGCAGACGGGGTGTTGCCCGAAGCGGTTCGGGTGCCGCCCGAAAGAGAAAGAGGAGCTGTCCGGATGGTCCGGGCGGCTCCTCTTTGTGTCGGATCGGGTGCAGGCTCCGCCTCCGGAGCCGGCCGGCCGGACAACGGGCGGTTTGCGGATGGCAAAAAAATCGTATATTTGCCCTCATGAAACGAATGCTTACGTTGCTGGCGGTCCTGACCGCCCTCTGCGGCCGCGCACAGGAGGCCGTGCTCCCGAATCCCGACGCCAAGTCGATGGCCATGGGCGGAGTCGCCATGACGACCCTTTCGGGTTCGCACGCCATCTACGGCAATTCGGCGACGGCCGTCTTCTCGATGATGCCGTCGCAGATCTCCTCGTCCTACTACGGGCAGGGCGATTTCGACAGTTATGCCGTGTCGGGGTATTGGCGCTTCGACGTGTGCAACCTCGTGCAGGCGGGCTGGCGGCAGTATCTCCGCGAGCGGGGCAACAGCGACATGGCGGTCGATCTGGGCTATTCGCGGCGGATCGGCGAGCGCTGGGCCCTGGGCCTTGTGGGGCGCTACGTGCACCTTTCGCGCCCCGACGGCTCGGCCGATGC
>ENA-OZKW01000429-OZKW01000429.1-human-gut-metagenome-genome-assembly--contig:-NODE-429-length-11997-cov-31.686233_pt1 | contig 11997 bp, 15 predicted proteins | sample MGYA00244833_ERZ653778 | MGnify/ENA primary metagenome ERZ653778 (study PRJEB26926, sample SAMN06165284) | human gut metagenome | biome: ENVO:00009003; feature: ENVO:2100002; material: ENVO:00002003... | reverse complement strand
CTACATAGCCGAGCGCATCAACAAGTTCTACCGTGTTCCTGATGCCGATACGCCGTCCGAGTTCTGCAAGTTTGTTACGGCGAGTGATGTGATGGAGCGCATCTGCACGAACCCCGCCTTCCGCCAGTCGATGTCGAACAAGGATATTTCGATGTTCATGGAGGCGCTGGGGTTCAAGAAGATTCACCGCAAGACGGGCAACGGCTGGAAGGTGATAGAAATGCGTCCTGACGAGATAGAGAACAACCAGAAGATGGATGGCAGCGAGGATATTCCGCCCGAAGATCTCCCATTTTAGGAAATTCTGCTTCGGAGATATTTTTTTATCTTTCGGAGATATTTCCGTATCTTTCGGAGGGATTTTCTTATGATTCGGAGAGATTTTATTCTACCAGGCAGAAGAAAGAAGCAACTGACAAAAACAGACTAAAAAGAACAAATTATGATAGAAGACAGAAGTTACGGGAAGGCAGAGCTCGCCATGCTCTACTTTCCCACCGCTACCCCCAGGGTAGCGCTCAACCGGCTGGTGAGATGGATCAACCGGTGTCCCGAGCTCAAGCAGAGCCTCTGTTCGGGCTACGCCGGCAAGTTTTCCCACTTCTACACCCGGCAACAAGTAGCAGAAATCATCGAATTTCTGGATGAACCATAAAAAATCACCCTGGAAGGGAATACATACAACACACTATGCATATCCCTTCCAAGGTGAATTTAATAAAAGTGCAATCATCGCAATAATACTATTGATTTTACGTTCTTTTCAAAGAAAGGGGTTGTGCAATAGTGGCTTAAAGGCTAAAAGCACTACCTTTGTAAATAATATCAAAACAGAGTATAATGGAAGAAAACAATATAATAGTAGATAAAGCTGTCCAAACCATAAAAGGGGCAATTTTGCGAGCTCAAGCACAGGCGAGCCAGTCAAGTAATGCCATACAGTTGTCTTTATATTATGGTATAGGGCGTTATGTGTCTATCAATTTACAGCAAGCACATTGGGGCGCAAAAGCTCTTGATACTATTAGTGAGAGATTGCAGCGTGAATTGCCAGGATTAAGAGGCTTTTCTTCAGGCAACTTGAAGAAAATGCGTATCTTCTATGAGGAATGGCAATGCCTTTCAATTGGTTCGCCATTGGCGAACCAATTACAACAGCTTGAAAATAAGATAGAAGAAGGTGTTGAAATAGGAGAAAAGACACTCCTTTGTATTAACAGACCTATAGAGTCAGCAGACTTACGTATAGAGGATTTTGTGGGCATTAGTTTCACTCATCATATGGAAATTTTGCATAAAAATTGCTATTTTTTGCAGAAAATAAAAAGAAACTTTGTATCTTTGTCGCAATAAAAATAAAAAGAAGTATGAAAAAGATAGTTTTTATTCTACTCATTTTTTGTTGTTTTCTTGTAGTATGGGGATGCTATAAGAATAAAACGAAATGTGTTCCACAGAAAGAAGCAACTTCTGATTCTTCTATGAGAAGTAATGACGACACTCTAAGCCTTATGATAGAGCATGAGGTTGACGATGTTGATTATGGCGTGATTATAAAACGTGGCGACAAGACCATTCATCGCTTCGGATACAAATATCCAGAAGATGATGATCTTGTACCAAATGAAGAACGTATTGATAGTTGTCTGTTGACTGACTTGAATTTTGACGGTATAAAAGAAGATGTGCTGTTTTATTTGGGTAGCTTTGGTGCTTCTGGCACTGAACATTTTGATGCATATGTCTGGAATCCTAATACTGAGCATTATGACAAAATTGAAGAATTCAAAGATATTCCAAACCTCAAAATCAGCGACAAATACAAGTGTATTCTTTCAAGAGTGTATATTTCTTCCGCAGAGAACGAATATGCAAAATATGTATGCACCAATGGACATCTCATTAAGGTTGCCGAATTGAGACAATATTGGAAAGGGAACATTTATCCAGAGCGAGACAGGGCTGTTTATGAAGAGCATTTTATTAAAGCTAATGTTTGGAAGAGAAACTTGAAACTAAATCAAATTAGCGATTTCTGGAAACCGGTCGTACCGTTTTGATTATATCCAATTGGAGTTGGTGGGGTCATATAAAAATAAAAGGAATTATGGGCAAATATCGCTTTCCATAATTCCTTTCTAATATTTTTTCTTTTTAATGAGTTGTAGATATTACCTTTTTCCAATTAATAATATATATACGTCCGTTCTCTATGCTTGTTACCTTTTTTCCAGACGAATCATATATCTGTTCTTCCTTTTGTGGGCTTATTGTAATGTTATCGACTCCTGTTGTCGGGAAATCATCCGTTTAAGGGGTAAATACCGTACAACGAATTAAGCGATTACTAAAAATGCAATCACCGCAATAATACTATTGATTTTACGTTCTTTTCAAAGAAAGGGGTTGTGCAATAGTGGCTTAAAGGCTAAAAGCACTACCTTTGAATGCAGTTAAATATGGTAATCTAGTTATAGAAAAAAAGAGCAAGAAAATAACAAAAGTCAGAATAAAAATGAATAATGTATGGTACATTTATTGTGGGGGTGTGTACTTCTTATTAGTTGTACATTTATTCTCTTTCTCCTAAAAAAAAGTAGAAATAGAAAAGTATTTTGGTATTTTTGCCATGTATGGATTTTGTGTGGTATAACATTGGGGATATTGAACATTGTGTTTCAGAAATATGATGCCTATACTTCAATATATTTAGGTATTATCTGCTCTTGCTACACCTATTATGATAACAAACAGAATCCAGTTTCAAAGAGGACTAATGCCTATATATCATCACTTCAAGGATACGTAGCAGGTATCGGTTTTCTCTTATATGGTTTATTAAGTTTGTAAAACATAATGTTATGCCTATTCCAAATGGCATATTGTGTAAAATTGGGGCTGATTTCACTTTAGGGAGTCAGCCCTTTTTGTTTTTGACAGTATTAAAAAATCAACACAAAGTTTATGCAAAAAAACAAGTAAAGAATTAGTCAGTCCTATTAGCCAAGTATCCATATAACATAAAAGTTGTTATAAATATGCCGATGGATGGCTTTTGACATAACAATTGTCACCATCGTCGTAGGATGTACCAGTGTAATCGGCCTATTTGAATGGCGCGACAGAAAGGAGATTGAGTGTAGAAATGCAGAACTGCATCAGTGGCGGAAAAGCATATATTACTTGAACATGCGTGTCGCCCAATAGTCCCTGCTTGTGAGACAAAGGAAAACATTGATAGACATATTATTGTGCGTTTTTTGATTAATACTGCAATTCAATACAATAAATTCAATAGCCAGTCGTTCTTTTGTTATAACATAAAAGCAAAACAATATGAACTATATTTGTCTTTGGGGAATATTAGCGTCTATAACAGGAATTGCAATAATGTTTTCAGTTATTAAGCACAAAAAGTCGGTAAGTGCCATAAAAAATGGCACTTACTTGATTTTTTCAATTTTGATGATATGCTTAGGAATAACAACTATCTTATTTAAAAGATATGATAGTATTTGTGCAATATCCTTTGGTATTACATTCCTAAATATCACATACAAAGACAGGCGTAATTACCCACCGAGTTTTACAATAAACTATATTGATTATCTTAAAGGATATTTTGTTGGTTTTGGGTCTATAATGTATGGTTTGTTTAGAATTTTTGAATAAATAATCAAGTAATATGTCACGACTTATAAAAAATGTGAGTAGCAAAATTGCTATCAACGTTTTTTATAAGTCGCATATTTTTTACTTTTTTCAACACATAAAATTTTGCAGTCTCACCCTCTGGCTCATTACCAACAGAGTCTGTTAATACAATAAAGTTGGCATCCTTCACCTTGTATTCAATCTGTACAGGTCGAAATAGTTCATCATTTCTCGCGCTGTGCGAATCGGCAAGCCTCGATGAGTTTCTGCTTCAACTTGCCACGACCAGCCATCACAGTTTCATTTTGCTTCAACACGCTGCTAGGCCAGCCATCCTCGAAGCAGGTCACACTGAGATACTCCGAGGTCTGGGCATCTTGGTCAACTGCCTTGTCTATCTCCTTCTTAAACTCGTCGTCCAAGTCTTTGATGTCGCCATCATGATCCTTGCCGTCCTCGGTCTTCTTGCCCTTCAGTCCTTCCGTGATGGCACCCATCAGTCCGCCCATCACCTCCTTCACGGTCTCCTTTGGTATCACGCTGACCACCTCGCAGGAGATTGTGTAGTTGCCATTCTTCTCTAGACTGGCATTGATATAAGTGTCGTTGGCGTAGCTATCCTTGGTGGCATCCTCGTGCTCGTGATGCTCGCCCACGGCATATTGGCTTCCGTGGCAGGCGAAGAGCAGTTTCAGCTCCTCCAGGTAGCCCTCCACCACCTCGTCGGTGTTAGCCTGGTTGCCTATCTTCATGAAGTCAAGACCTATCGCCTTCTTCATTGCCTGCATGATGGGCATGGAGGCGATGTCCTTCATGCTCGCCTTGAAGAGAGCCTTTGCCTGCTTCTTGATTTGCGAGAGATTGGTAATCTTGGTGATGCGACCGTATTCATCGGTCTCAAAGTTGATGGTGGTGCCTATCACGCTCTTGGCGGTGCGCTCCGCTACCATGGCCATCATCTTGTCCCGGAAGTTGTCGCCCACCGAATCGGCCTTTACGTCCAGGAAGGTGTAACTCATCTTATAGCCCTTGCTGGTGGAATCGTTTACCACGAGTCGCACCTGGGTGGATACGTCGAGCGTCTTCACCGTGTCCTTGCCGTCCACCTTCCACTCATTCTCATATATCCAGTATTCGCAGGTGTCGCCCTTGCAGAAGTAGGCCACCACATTCACCACCGAGTCTTCGCCAGCTGTGTCCACTTCCAACGTGTCGGAGTTATTCGATAGCCATTGACTATCAGTGATTTTCTTGGCAATCGATACCGTGTCTTCTACCTTAGGCGACATTTCTCCGCCCTTCACGATGCTGTGGTTGGCGAGCAGTCCGCAAGCTATTATGCAGCTCATCACTATCAACGAGATTTTCTTCATAAGTTCATTTTTTATGTTGTTTATTCTTCAAGTTTTTATTTCTTGCTGCAAATTTACGATTTTTTTCTAAAAAAGAAATACTTTGGCAAGATAAATAGTTTAGACACAATTTGTTTGCAAAGTAGAACTATTACAAACACTATCTTTTTATCACCTTCAATAATAGATGTGTTTCACAAAGGACAAACATTGTACATAGCTCCTAAACTATTATATACAAGAACTTGTCAAAATATGAAGGTCATTCACAATTCTGACATGTTCTTGTATGTTACTTACTTTATAGAAAAATAGTACATCATAGAATCTTTCATTTCATTTGTTGAGAACGAGAACGGCTTTACAATTTTGTATTGACCTCTTGAATATTTATATCGTTCTTTTTGCAAATTTATAGTGAAAGATTTTGACTCTCCTTTAGGTATTTTATAACCAATATCAACAAATGCATAATGTAATGGCAACCTAACCCATTTTTTACCATTGAATTTTGCTATATAATAATCTTCACCGATAAAAATATCTTCAGAATATTTATTGGTGACAATTATCGAAATAGTGTCTGCATTTGTTTTACTCTTTCGACCAACTTTTTTCTGTATTGTCGTTACTTTGACTTTTTCTTTAAAATTGCTAGGTGTGCAATATGAAAGTTGGAGTATAATGAGAAATGCAGTTACCGCAATAAACAAAATAATTAATGATCTTTTCATATGCAACTCAAAATTTAGTTAATAATTTTAATGCAAATTTACAAAAAAAAGTGAGGGTCTACATTTTCTGATAGAATATTTTGTTTTTTTTAACTGTAAAAATTAGATAGAAAACATTGTGCTCCCACACATTTTTTGTTGTAATTCAATGTATAGATATAGTTGCAAAGCTATTATCATACAAAGAATCTTTATTTTACACATTTGTTGGCATAGTTTGTTTAATGGGGACAATCATCGCAATAATACTATTGATTTTACGTTCTTTTCAAAAAAAGGGTTGTGCAATAGTGGCTTAAAGGCTAAAAGCACTACCTTTGAATGCAATAATAAGCAACAACAGGTTTAAGGTCACAAATTGTGACCTTAAAAATAAAGATAGAAATATGGCAGACATAACGGAAAAGACAGGAAATGGCGAACTGGTAACAAATCGTGACCAGTTGGTTGGTGTTGACAATATAGAGCCTCTAATAAAAATCATTAGAGGACAACAAGTTATGCTTGACCGTGACCTTGCCACACTTTATGGCGTTGAAACAAAGCGTCTTAATGAGCAAGTAAAACATAATATTAAACGATTTCCAGAAGATTTCATGTTTCAATTGACCAAGGACGAATGTTTAAGGTCGCAAATTGCGACCTTAAACGAAGGACGCGACAAGCGTATAGAAGATATGCACCGATTGATGTTGAAACATTCCGTTTATCACATGACCGCTTCCTTTGTATAGACGATGATGTGTATCACATAGGTGCATCCATTAAGGACTTGGGCAAGAAGTGGTTTGGTTTCTCCAAGATGGAGATACTTACACCAGATGAATTGGTGGAAAGGATCAATAGAGAGTAATCAATACGCAATATTTCAAGAATATAAATATTAAAAAATACGAATTATGAAAAAAATACCATCTATAATGATTGTAGTTTGGGGAATAGCGGTATTATGTACACTATTCTTGAGTTCATGCAAGCGACCAGAGGTCTTAGACAATAGTACTCTTGTAAATAGCGCAAGAAACGTAGCTTTGACCTTTGGTCCTGCGTATGTTCCATTTTTTAAAGAGGCTAACGTATCGGATGTTCAAGTTTTCAAAAAGAAGGATTACGGAGGAGACAGCCGCCCTCAAATAAGAAAACAGATAGGAAGAAAGTTCTATACTGTAACTTTTACATATGATAGTACTGCCGTTAAATTTGATTTTGGATTTGCAGCAAGAGTCAGAATATGGAAAGATACAGGAGAACCATTAGATGTTATATTTGGTAATGGTTGGGGAAGAAATTTTTTCTTTTTAAGTTTTAAGGAACAAACAGATCATTCTGCAAATGACTATGAGAAAGTGGCTTCTGACTCTATTGTTAAAGTACCATTGCAAACAGTACATAAACCAGAGAATATTTGGAATTCCAATGCTGACAACAAACAAGACAGCCTATCAACAAGGGATTTTCTAACAAATACAGAGAAAGAGAAAATAAAAGAATTGGCTTCACAAGTACCAGATAGCATAAGAAATCGTTTTGCAGTTTTAGTGGATAAATGGAATTTTGCAATAGACCATAATCCTAAGACACGATACAGTGCAAGCATACATTCATATGCAAAATTGCCTGAGTTCATTCCTCTCAAATCAATGGGAAAACAAATAGTTCCACTAATTATGGAACGAATGATAAACCCTTCCGATTTTTATTTTCTTGTTCTTTATGAAGCTGTTCTGGAAGAAAATGAAACGAATGACGATTCTAAGTTTAGCGAAAGCGAACAAATCAGAGCTATAAGGTGTGTAAAAAAATGGCTGGAAAAACAATAATAGGCAAGTTCTTCTATTATAATTGAATCTACATCATTTCTCCTGTGCCGCAGAATATATAAGATGTAACAAATGCAATAACCAAACTTGCCTGTCGGTGATTTGTTCCTCCGTAGTCGGACAATTAAGATGGAAAGAACATATAAAAAAGCATAAAAAGTTTCTGATTTTTCTCATAAATAAATTAGATTCCATATCTTTGCGCAAAATTAGAAACAATGACAGAACTATTGAGTATATTATACAAGCTGCGGATATTCACTTTGGATGAACTTTCTGAGGCTCTGAAAGACAAGGTGAAGGCGGTGGAGGCGTTGCTCGCTCGGTACAAGCAACAAGGGTGGATTGTGGCTATACGGCGCAATACCTATTGCATGAAGGATATTGCATCTGGTTTACCTGTTTGCGACAAGTATGAGATAGGAAGCCACTTGTCACCTACAGCTTGCATCAGTTATCACACAGCATTGGAATTTCATGGATTGGCTCATCAACCCTTCAATGAGGTTTTTGTGAAAAGCATGACTCGCTTCAATCCCTTTTCTTTCGACGATGTGGATTATACCTATTGCCGACAAACAAAGGAAATCGTTGGTATGATGACACCCAAGGGAAACCCTTATGTGCGAGTAACGGATGTGGAGAGTACGTTGTTGGATTGCTTTGACCGCATCGACCGAGCTGGGGGCATTGAGGAATTGCTGCATTGCATGGAGGGTATCATCTTGCTCAATGAGGAAAGGCTCGTCAATTACCTCGCAAAATACAACAAGGCTTTTCTGTATCAGAAGACTGGCTATCTGTTGGAGCGAATCAAGGAACAAGCCAACATCTCAGAATCCCTCTTGGAGCTGTGCCGAGCCAAGGGAACCAAAAGCGTCAAGTGGTTGACTAACAACGAAGAGTCGGATACATTTGTAAATAAATGGCGCATGTATGTGCCGCAAGAACTAACATCAAAGGAAGAATATGAACTCATATAACAAACAAGCTCTTGACATCATCGCCAAGGAGCAAGGCTTTATTCGCGACAACCTCGAAAAGGTGATGCGATTGGTGGAGATACTCAACTATTTCCATGACAGTCCTTTGCTGTCTAAATCTCTTATGCTGAAAGGTGGCACAGCCATCAATCTCACCGTTTTCCAACTGCCAAGACTCTCGGTAGATATAGACCTTGACTTTACGGTGGATTGCGACCGAGAATCCATGCTCTCCATTCGCCAAGAAGTGAATAACGAGATTCTACGCTATATGGAGTCGGATGGTTATCATCTTGCGCCTGGCTCCAAGACACCGCATACGCTTGACTCATGGGTGTTTCATTATACCAATGCCGCAGGCAACAACGATGGCATCAAGATAGAAATCAACTATTACGACCGTTGTCATATCCTGCCTGCCATAGAGACTCATGTGTCCATTCCGTTTCTGAGCGATGTGAAGGTACGTTCTCTTTCACCTGTCGAATTGTTTGCCACCAAGATAAACGCCTTGATAGGTAGAAGTGCTGCACGTGACATTTATGATGTCTATAACATGGTGAAGCATCAGCTATTCGTGAGCGATGAAGAGAAATCGTTGCTGAGAAAAGCGACCATCTTTTATCTGACTGTTGGCTCAAGCAGAAAAGACAACGCTACGTCTACGGAATATACTGACTTTCCGCAGATAGACAAGATCCGTTTTCCGCAGATTCGTTCGCAACTCTTGCCTGTGCTTAGGCGCAGTGAGCATTTTGACTTTGAAAAAGCCAAGACAGAAGTGAAAGACTTTCTCTCAAAGCTATTGGTTCTGACAGAATCAGAGAAAGAATATGTCCGGGAATTCAATGCCAAGAAGTATATTCCAGAATTGCTGTTCGAAGATAAAGAGATGGTCAATAGAATCAAATTTCATCCTATGGCTTTGTGGAAGACAAGGAGTCGTTGAATGTATCCAAAAGGCTTCTAACAGAATGATGGGACGCATTGTAGACACTCATCATCAACCTGTCGATTTCGCCAATGTCGCTTTGCTCAATGTTAGTGATTCCAGTTTAATCACGGGTGGTGTAACAAATGAGAATGGTCAGTTCGTAATTCCTTGCGAGGTGAAAAAGGCGATTGTGAAAGTGAGTTGTGTGGGCTACAAAACTTATTGTAATGCATATCGTACCGGTGAGGTTGGTGCCATAACCTTGGAGGATGCTACAATTAATCTGCAAAAAATTGTGATTAAAGGGCATCGCAAATACATATCAAGAGAAAACGGTAAACTTACGCTTGACGTTCAAAATTCCAATTTGAAAAATATTGGCAAGGCCACAGATGTTATCAAATATATTCCTGGGATGCTCTATACAAATGGAAAGTATGAGGTGTTTGGTAAGGGTGAGCCTGTCATCTATATAGATGGAAGAAAGCAGACTAATACTTCAGGGTTGTCACTCCTTTCTTCTACCAACGTGAAGTCTGTACAGCTCATAACAACCCCTGGGGCAGAATACGATGCAGAAACAAGGAGTGTCATAAACATCACTACCGTACACCATTCCTTGGATGGACTTTCTGGTATTGTGGGTGCGGAAATCTCCAAACATAAGAATTTGTCTAACAACGAGGAGGTCAACCTCAACATCCACAAGGGAGCTTTGGATGTATTCCTCGCATATCAATATGACAATACGAGAAGTGACATCAGATATGATGTTAACCAGTTCAATTACGAGCAAGATACATTTCATGAGATTTCTGCTTCTGAATATTCCGACCGCTCTCGCTCTCATGACTATAATGTTGGTATGAATTATGCCATAAACAAGAATCACACTATCGGCGGAAGATATTTGGGAAGCATCTCCAAGTACAAGATGCTCGACTCTCCTTTCGACTATATGCAGACGTACAAGAATGATGAACTGCTGACATCTACAGACAATAAGACTGAAGAATCTGAAAAGGAAAGGTTTCACAATGTCAATCTGTATTATATCGGCAATCTAACAGACAACCTACAGCTCAACTTGGATGCCGACTATGTTTATGCTCAACTGAAACATAAGCAACAAGTGAGCGAGACAAGTAGAATAGATGTTGTCTCAGAAATCACGCATATGCAAAACGACCAGCGAAATCGTGCGACTGCACTCAAAGGGGTGTTTGCTTGGAACATGAATAAGAATAATAGGCTTGATTTCGGAACGGATTTCAGTAAAATCAGTTCATGGGGTATGTCTGTAAACGAAGAAGGGAAGATAGCCGATGACCAATTCAAGAATAAGGAAACCAAGTATGCAGGATTTGCCACTTTTCGTTTGTCTGCCTCCAAATGGAAAGGAAGCATCGGGCTTCGCTATGAGTACATTCATGCCATCAACACAGACCAAGGAGAAGTAAAGAACAAGACCAATTATTCGGACTTACTTCCATCCCTTTCTCTTTCCACTATGTTTGGGAGAGTGGGGATGAATCTTGATTTCAGTAGCAGGGTCAACCGTCCTTCGTTTCGTCAGTTGAACAACAGTGTGAGCTACAACAATCAATACCATTATGAGCAAGGCAACATTTATCTGAAACCGCAATACGTGTATGATACAGAACTTAGTGTGAATTATAGCATATTCGACTTCAAGTTGGATTATCAGTATATCAAGGATTACATCCATCCGACTGTCGTTGCTGTATCCGGCAAACCTGGAACGGTAACTTGGATGTCAACCAACGCCAAGGATTTCCAGCAACTAGGAGCGCAATGTGTTGTTTCACCTGTTTTTGGTTGTTGGCGACCTACTTTGACGATGGGTGTCTATAAACCTTATTTCACGCTATCATATAATGGAGAGCAATTAGATTACAATCATCCATACGGTCTCTTCGCTTTCCAAAATGTAGTGGCACTAAGGAGCGATTGGCTTTTTCTATGTGATTTCTATTGGAACATTAAGGGACATCATGGCATCTACGAGCAAAACGGTTATTCGTCATTCAATATGATGGTACAGAAACAGTTACTTAAAAAGAATTTGACGATAACATTGAAAGTAGAGGACTTGTTTGATAGCTCGAAGTTGAACGATGTAAAGAGGGTTAATTTTGTGGTGCAGAATAGAAAGGTGAATAACTTCAATCGCTGCATCATAGCTTCCATTAGTTACAACTTCAATAGTTTCAAAGATAAATACAACGGAAGCGGTTCTGCTGAGGATGAGATTAATCGTTTTTAGAAAAATATAGGTTTTCAAATCAACCTCTAAAATGCAATACCCAAATTCTGTGTGATGAATATCTCAGGATTTATTAACCGAGATGTTCATCCACAGAATTTTCACTTATCCATATCAATCGTTAAAAAACATACATTTTATTGTGTATCCAATAAATTGTTATATTTTTGCAAACGATAAGAGTTGTTTGACAAGCAAACATATGCACATTGCAGAAATTAGAACCGTTGCTA
>ENA-OZKW01000412-OZKW01000412.1-human-gut-metagenome-genome-assembly--contig:-NODE-412-length-12373-cov-5.715132_pt1 | contig 12373 bp, 17 predicted proteins | sample MGYA00244833_ERZ653778 | MGnify/ENA primary metagenome ERZ653778 (study PRJEB26926, sample SAMN06165284) | human gut metagenome | biome: ENVO:00009003; feature: ENVO:2100002; material: ENVO:00002003... | reverse complement strand
AGATGAAATGCGGCTGTCTTTGACTGAGGACGGTTATCGGGCCGCCCTGCAAAGCCAGCAGCGCCGGGAGATCAAAATCAAAAGGTACGCCCGTGTAATTGAGGGTCATGTCTTGGATGTAAAGAAAAAACGGAGAAAATAAGATGTTTAGAGAAAAAGAAATTTGCAATGCCATCAGGACGGCGTATCTTTATCTTTTCCCCGACAAAAAGGAGCGGAAAAGGGCGCTCTCCAGATTGAACATGGAACTTGTGGCGCAGTCTGTCCGCTATCGTGGGGAAAGTGTCCTTGCTTACCAGACCGCGGGAAACCATGAGTGTTCCTTGAACTACTATGGGCCAGAGTTGTTTCCACAGCGGGGATTTTGCATTTACCAAAAAACTATCCAGAGTCATTCTACGCAGGTGGATGCTTCTTGCATCCGGGAACTATGGCTCTTGGAGGACGGGCGGTTTGTGGATGTCTCCTGCGTGAATACGAAATACCGTTCGGCGTATGAAAGGTTTTCTACCTGTTACCGTACTATCCATCATATCGTCAGGGAGCGGGACTGGCAGGACTATCCAGCGGAGGAGGTTGCCGACGCCTTTGAGGACATCAGCCGCTATCCCTTTGATGGGAGACCAGGAGTTTTCTATGAAGTTTGAGCCGCGTCTTTACTGACAGCGGCTTTTGTTATTTTCTGACCACAGGAAGGAGTGAAGTGAATGGCAGTCTACCGCGTACAACGGACACGCGATTACACCGTTATGTCAAATTATCATCTGAAGGATAAGGGGCTGACCTTAAAGTCTAAGGGTCTGCTCTCCATGATCCTGTCGCTCCCAGAGGAGTGGAATTACACTACAAGAGGGCTTGCTTCCATCTGTAAGGAGGGTGTGGACGCCATTGGCTCTGCGCTCAAAGAGTTGGAAACAGCTGGCTATATTGTCCGCAGGCAGCTTCGCGGTGCGAATGGCCGTATTACTGATACCGAGTACATCATTTATGAGCAGCCACAGCCAAAGAAGCTGGATATGCTGCCGTCAGATGTGGTTTCACCAGATACGGAAAACCCGGATATGGTAAAACCGGATACGGAAAAGCCCGCAGAATTAAATATAGAGAAATCAAATACAGAAAAATCAATTACTTATGGATCAAGTACCGATTCCATTCCCTTCCGGGAAACAGCGGCGGCAAGACCGCCGGAACGGAAAGGAAGGGATGCGATGTCTGTCACAGAGATAGAAAATTATCGGGAGTTGATTTTGGAGAATATCGAGTATGACTGCTTGAAGCAGCGTTATCCTCTCTACCTGGATGACCTGAATGAGATCGTAGAGCTGTTGGTAGAAACGGTCTGTGCCAAACGAAAGACCACCCGGATCTCTGGGGCAGACTTCCCTCACGAGATCGTGCGTTCCCGTTTTTTGAAACTGGACAGCTCCCACATCGAGTTTGTCATGGACTGTCTGCAAAAGAACACCACCCAGGTACGCAACATGAAGCAGTACCTGCTTGCGGTGCTGTTCAATGCGCCTACCACCATGAATAATCACTTCACTTCATTGGTCAACCACGATATGCACGCAGGCGGCTGGTAAAGGCCGCCTTTTATCATGCCAAAGGAGGCACGACATGAACCAGATGGAAATTTTCAAAAACCCGGAGTTTGGCAGTATCCGGGTCATCGAAGAAAACGGCAAATACCTGTTCTGCGGAACGGATGTGGCCGCTGCGCTGGGGTACAGCAATCCCCGCGATGCAATTATCCGCCATTGTAGGTATGTCGTGAAACGCGACGCACCTCACCCACAAAGCCCCGACCGCAAAATCAGTATGACTTTTATCCCCGAAGGAGATTTGTACCGCCTGATTGTTCACAGCAAATTGCCATCGGCAGAACAGTTTGAACAGTGGGTATTCGATGAGGTTCTGCCTACCATTCGCAAGCACGGGGCCTATCTCACAAAAGAGAAGCTGTGGGAGGTTGCCACTTCCCCGGAGGCTCTGATGAAGCTCTGCTCAGACTTGTTGGCTGAGCGTGAAGCGAATATTTCTCTGCGTAAGGAAAATGCACAGCTGGAGGGCAAAGCCGCTTTCTATGACCTGTTCATCGACTTAAAGCACAGCACCAATCTCAGGACTACCGCCAAAGAGTTGGATGTCCCGGAGCGCCGGTTTGTTCGGTTTCTGATAGAACGGCGGTTTGTGTACCGCACGGCATCCGGCAATGTGCTGCCTTATGCCAATGTGAAAAATGCAGGGCTGTTTTGCGTCAAAGACTACTGCAACCACGGTCATACCGGTTCCTACACGCTGGTCACGCCCCAGGGCAAGCTCTATTTTGCTCAGCTGCGGGAGATGATCTTGCTGGTCTCATAAGAACGGAAAGGAAGTGGGTTTTATGCAGGAAGGAAAAACAATCGGTCAGCTGATGGAGGAAATGCGCCAGAAAGCCGGGGCGCAGAACTATCACGGTCATGACTACATGGATCTCCAGCGATTTGCGGAGAACACCCGGCACATGATTATTTTTGATGTGCTGACGCATGACTCCCCGGTGGGCTGGAAAGGAGAACGAACCCGCCTGTTTTTGTCAGATATAGGCTATGAAAAAGCTCTGGACAGTCAGGCAAAGGGGCAGATCAAGATTCTCAGCCATGCAAAGGTCAGAAATGGAGATTTGTTTTATGACCACAAAGAACAGATACGATAGGAGGAATCCGATATGAATGAGGAAAAGAAAGTACCCTTTAAGTGGGAATATGGGGAAGAAACCATATCGCTGCAACTTGGAATGTATGCGAATAATCAGCGGCTTTATATCGGCATGATTACCCATACAGAAGATGGAGCAGAACCGTTTGCAGATATGACGGTGAACCTACCGGGATATTCCCTGGACCCCGGAGAGGCGTTTATTTCCGGTGACATCAGCAAGGACCTGCTGCGATTCATCAAAGAGAACAAATTGGGGAAGGTGCTTCCCTATCAGGTGCAGTCCGGTTATGGAAAATATTCTGCCGTTGCCTTTGATCTAGAGAAGTTGAAGGTATTTGATCCCAAAGGTGTGGCAGAGTTTCGGGAAGAGTGGAATCTGCCGGATAAGAAGCCGGTAAAGAAAAAGAGCCGCGGGATGGAGCGATGAAGAAATATTTTCTCCGGCGGCTGGTGGTCCCGCCTTAGAAATAAATGCACCACCCCTGCACATTTTGTGGAAAGGAGGCGATGAAAATGCAGGAAGAAGTGGAAAACAGGACTTTAACGCTGGTTGTCAGCGGAACAAAGTTCACCGGCAGGCTGCTCAAAGCCGCCATCAGCAAGTACATGGCCCACTGCAAGGAAAAGAAGCTGCAAAAGCAAAGAAGCCGTGACGCTCCTGTGACACCCCACGGAAAACAGACCGTCAAGCAGCTCATTGGTCAGAATCAGGGGATCTCCAATATCGAGATCACAGACCCTTCCATCAAGGAATTTGAGAAGATCGCCCGGAAATATGGTGTGGACTATGCGGTGAAGAAAGACCGCAGTAGCTCCCCACCCAAGTACCTGATCTTTTTCAAAGGCCGTGACGCCGATGCGCTGACCGCTGCATTTACCGAGTACACCAGCAAAAAGGTCAAGAAGGCCGAGAAAACGGAACGCCCGTCTGTGCTGGCAAAACTCAGTCAGTTCAAAGAGATGGTCAAAAATGCCGTGGTGGACCGCACCAAGCGAAAGGAGCTGGAACGATGAAAAAGCAGTTTGACATCAAAAAGCTCGTTTTGCTGAACCTGCCCTATCTCCTGATGGGGCTGTTTACTACCAACTTCGGGGAGGCATGGCGACTGGCTCAGGGGGCAAATGCTTCAGAGAAATTCCTTTCTCTGTTTGCTGTCCTGCCTGGGGCGCTGCAAAGCATCTGGCCCAGCCTGCACCCGCTGGATCTGCTGGTGGGGCTGTGCTGCGGTGCTGGCCTGCGTCTGGCGGTGTATCTCAAAAGTAAAAACGCCAAGAAGTACCGTCATGGCATGGAGTATGGTTCTGCCCGTTGGGGAACCAGTGAGGATATTGCTCCCTACATCGACCCGGTGTTCCAGAACAATGTCATTCTCACAAAAACCGAAAGCCTGACCATGAACAGCCGCCCCAAGGACCCAAAGACCGCCAGAAACAAAAATGTGCTGGTGATTGGCGGCTCCGGTTCCGGTAAGACCCGCTTCTGGCTCAAACCGAATCTGATGCAGATGCACAGTTCCTATGTGGTCACAGACCCGAAGGGAACCATTTTGGTGGAGTGCGGAAAAATGCTCCAAAGGGGCGCACCCAAGCTGGGGAAGGACGGAAAGCCCATGAAGGATAAGCACGGCAAGGTCATTTATGAGCCGTACCGAATCAAGGTCCTAAATACCATCAACTTCAAAAAATCCATGCACTATAATCCCTTTGCGTATATTCACAGCGAAAAGGACATCTTGAAGCTGGTTACGACGCTGATTGCCAACACCAAAGGCGAAGGCAAGGCTGGCGACGATTTCTGGGTCAAAGCGGAGACGCTGTTGTACTGCGCGCTCATTGGCTATATCCACTATGAGGCTCCGGTGGAGGAGCAGAACTTCTCCACCCTCATCGAGTTCATCAACGCCATGGAAGTCCGGGAGGATGACGAGGAGTTCAAAAATCCCGTAGACCTGATGTTTGATGCACTGGAATCGGAAAAGCCAAACCACTTCGCAGTGCGGCAGTATAAGAAATATAAGCTGGCAGCCGGTGATATATGCTCTAAGTGACTTCTTAATCATGATTTTGTCATGGTTAGTGAAGCAATCACTTAGAGCATTTTTGTTTCAGGAGGTACAGCCATGAGAAATGAAAAAATTACCCCACTGTACGAGCGCCTGAGCCGGGACGATGAGTTACAGGGCGAGAGCAACTCCATATCCAACCAAAAACAGATGTTAGAGGATTTTGCCCGCCGGAATGGGCTGCCCAACCCTACGCACTTTACCGATGATGGTATCTCAGGCACCCGTTTTGACCGCCCCGGATTTTTGGCAATGATGGAGGAAGTGGAGGCAGGGCGTGTAGAGGCAATCGTCATCAAGGATTGTTGTGAGATAATGGGACTAAATCAGAAAGACCTTGAAAATCAAGGGATTCTGGCTTAGTCCCTTCTTTTTTGACCTGAAAGAGGAACAATCGCTCAACAATCGGCGCACCGGATCAAAACCGGCTGGCGGTGGCTATGGAGGTACACTGCATAAGCCCTTCCCGTTGCGCTGTCCACAACGAAAGGAGTCCAACATGAAACAGGGAACTTTGGTTTATGACAACGCAACGGATCGATACGACATTCGCTTTGACCTTGACTGCTACTACGGCGGTCTGCACTGCGGGGAATGCTTCGATGTCATGGTCGGGGGCAAGTGGAAACCCACCCGGATCGAGATGGCTGCAGACTGGTATCTCGTCGGCATCCGCACGGACGATTTGCAGGGATTGAGGGTGAGGATGTGAAGACTTTTCTCAAGGAAGTGCTGCTTCCTCTGCTGATTGCCCTTTGTCTTGCCGCATTCTTCAAGCCGGTCTATATGGCGGACGGCGTATGTGACTACTTCCTGATGTGGCTCTGTGTCGGCTTCCCATTCGGCATCAGCAGGATGTGTCTCTGGCTCGTCCCCTTCGGTTACGGCATATCCGGCACAGTAGGAATCTTCGCACTCAACATCATCATCGGCGGTCTTATCGGAGGACTCGCCCTGATTGTCGGGCTGCTGCTCGGCATCATCCATACCATCCGAGAAATCATCTGAATATCTGAAAAGCTAAGAGGGTTTGTTTCATTCTCCAATTCGGAGCATGAAGCAAACCCTCTTTTTTTGTTGCCCGAAAGCTGGAACAATCTGCCTCTTGCAGATGACGGCGGTGCGGCGAGGAAAGGAGAGAAAACAAAATGAGCTACATGACAGCCGGTAAGCTGCAAGCCTTTGAAGCCCTCATGAAGGAGGTACCCGGCCACAACCACTATGACAGCGGATGCGACGGGATCTGCCCGGAATGTCGGTCGTGCTGTTTCCATCGTCCCTACTGGAAATATCAAACCTGTGTCTTCGAGGAATGTCCCTATTCCCCGGTGAAGCTGTCAACGCTGCGCTGTCAGCCGGTGATGGCAAGGGAGGGATAACCGCATGGCAGTCTATCGCGTCAACAAAAACCGTGGCTACACGGTCATGGCAAATTACCATCTCAGGGATAAAACCCTGTCCCTCAAGGCCGTGGGGCTGCTCTCCAAGATGCTGTCCTTCAACGATGGCTGGCAGTTCTCAACGAAAGGTCTTTCGATGATCTGCAAAGAAGGTCCCGATGCCGTTCTTGCCGCTCTCAGGGAGCTTGAGGATCACGGCTACCTTGTCCGTCACAGACAGCGGGATTCAAAGGGCAGGATGAGCAACACGGTCTTTGAGATTTATGAACAGCCACAACCGGTTTCTCCACACAGGGAAAAACCAGATGTGGATAATCCAGATATGGAGAATCCACACATGGAAAACCCACACGGGGAAAATCCCGCACAATTAAATACTAATCAAGTAATTACCAACGAAAGAAATAACTCTCTGAATAACTATCAATCTATCAATCTTGATGGGATGGACAGGATGGATGAACGGGAGCAATACAGGGAATTGATCCGGGATAACCTTGAGATCGACATCCGCTCTCAGGACAGGCACTATGACCTTGACCGTGTAAACGAAATTGTCGAGATCATGCTGGATGCCGTCTGCTCCACAAGCCCCACCATCCGTATCAACGGAGAAGATATGCCGCAGCCGGTGGTCAAATCACGCTTCCTTAAGCTGGACAGCGGCCACATTGACTATGTGCTCCAAGCGATGAACGATTGCCCTTCCGACATTCGGAACATCCGGGCATATCTGCTCACGGCGTTGTACAACGCTTCGCTGACCATAGACAACTACTATTCAGCCCGCGTGAACTACGATTTTCACGGGAAAGGCTGATGCGTAAGCATTCTCAATCAACTTCAAAGGGGTGAGATGAAAACATGATCCACATTTTACACGGTGTCCCGCCTTAGTGATGGGATTGCCCCGCAAATCTCAGAAAGGAGGTCCCCATGCAGGATGAAGTAAATACCAAAGTTGTTGCGATTGCCATTAAGGGCGGCAGGATCACTGCGGAAGTGTTGAAAAAGGCGCTCGCCAAATTCATCGAGGAAATTGAAAAGGCAGAGAAGCAAGCCTCTCAGCCAAAGACCTATCGGGGCAAGCAGTCCATCAAGCACCTTGTCGAGCAGAACGCCGCAATCAGCAACATTGAAGTGACCGACGGAAACATCAAGTCTTTCGAGCGCACAGCGAACAAGTACGGGATCGACTACGCGCTCAAGAAAGACACCTCTGAGCAGCCGCCGCGCTATCTCGTCTTTTTCAAAGGGCGGGATGTGGATGTGATGACTCAGGCTTTCAAGGAGTTTTCCGCCAAGACGGTCAAGCAGAAAGAAAAACAATCCCTCAAGCAGAAGCTCTCCCGCAGCAGGGAGCAGTCCAAAGCCCAGCACAAGGAGAAGGTCAAGGTCAAGACGAAGGATCGGGGCGTTGAGCTATGAAGAAAAAACTCGACATCAAAAAGCTCGTCCTTCTCAATCTCCCGTATGTGTTCGCCTTCTACTTTGTGGATAAGCTGGCGACAGTCTTCCGTCTGGCTCCCGGCACAGAGTTCATCGACAAGCTCACCGGAGGCTTTGCCAATTTCGGCGCAGCGTTTGCCAATCCGCTTCCGAGCTTCCACCCGGTAGACCTTCTCATCGGCGTGGCCGGAGGTGCGCTGCTCAAGCTGGCCGTCTACATCAAAGGCAAAAACCGCAAGAAATTCCGCCAAGGAGAAGAATACGGGTCAGCGCGTTGGGGCCGACCGGAAGACATCCGGCCTTACATGGATGATGACTTCTCCAACAATGTCATCCTCACCCAGACCGAGGGGCTGACCATGAACAGCCGTCCGAAGCAACCGAAGTACGCGAGGAATAAGAACATCCTTGTGATCGGCGGTTCCGGCTCCGGCAAGACCCGCTTCTTTGTGAAGCCCAACCTCATGCAGATGCACAGCTCCTATGTGGTTACTGATCCCAAGGGCACAGTATTGGTCGAATGCGGAAAGATGCTTGAGAAAAACGGTTATGTCATCAAGTCGCTGAACACGATCAACTTCCGTAAGTCAATGCACTACAACCCGTTCGCCTACATCCGCAGCGAAAAAGACATCCTCAAACTGGTCAATACGATCATCGTCAACACGAAGGGAGATGGCGATAAGTCCGGGGAGGATTTCTGGGTCAAGGCAGAAAAGCTCTACTATACCGCCCTCATCGGCTACATCTGGTACGAAGCACCGGAACATGAGAAAAACTTCACTACCTTGCTCGAATTGATCAACGCTTCGGAAGCCAGAGAGGATGACGAGACTTTCAAAAATCCCGTTGACCTCATGTTCGATGAGCTGGAAGAGCGCGACCCTGACCACTTCGCGGTCAAGCAATACCGTAAATATAAGTTAGCCGCTGGCAAAACCGCCAAGTCGATCCTGATTAGCTGCGGCGCACGGCTTGCCCCATTTGACATCGCGGAGCTTTGGGAGCTGATGAGCTACGACGAGATGGAGTTGGATTGCATCGGCGACCGCAAGACGGCGCTGTTCGTCATTATCTCTGATACCGACGATACCTTCAACTTTGTCGTGGCGATCATGTACTCCCAGCTTTTTAACTTGCTCTGCGACAAGGCGGATGATGTCTACAATGGGCGGCTTCCCGTCCATGTCCGCTGTCTGCTCGATGAATTTGCGAACATCGGTCAAATTCCGAAGTTCGATAAGCTGATTGCCACCATCCGAAGCCGGGAAATCTCAGCGTCCATCATCTTGCAGTCCCAGAGCCAGCTCAAGACCATCTACAAGGACGCGGCGGACACGATTGTCGGCAACTGCGACTGTACGCTCTTCCTCGGCGGCAAGGAAAAGTCCACTTTGAAGGAACTCAGTGAAATCCTCGGAAAGGAGACAATCGACCTATATAACACATCAGAAACCCGTTCGACCAACAATTCATACGGTTTGAACTATCAGAAGACCGGTAAACAGCTCATGTCGGAGGATGAGATCGCTGTCATGGACGGCGGCAAATGTATTTTGCAGCTTAGAGGCGTGAGACCTTTTCTCAGTGACAAGTACGATATTACGAAGCATCCAAAATACAAAATGCTGTCCGACTACGATAAGCGCAACGCCTTTGACATCGAGAGATACCGTTCGCACAAGCTGGTAGTCAAGCCCACCCAAACCTTCGACCTCTATGACATGGGAGAGGTTGAAGCCGATTGAAGCCCCGTCATGCACTGCGCATGGGCAATGCCCAAAGCAGAACAATGACGGGGCTTCTATTTTTTTGCCCATTTTCAATCATTCACACTCAAAAATCAAGGAGGTTACTCTATGGAATTTATCAATCAGGCGGTTACGGTCCTTCAGACGCTCGTTGTTGCCCTCGGTGCCGGTCTGGCTGTGTGGGGTGTGGTCAACCTCATGGAGGGGTACGGCAATGACAATCCCGGTGCCAAGTCCCAGGGCATCAAGCAGTTGATGGCCGGTGGCGGCGTGGTACTCATCGGCACGACCCTCATCCCGCTCCTGTCTGGCCTGTTCTGATCCGGCAACCCCAGCATAACCGAAAGGTGGTGAAATATTGGGATTTATCCTTGAAAAAATCGAGGAAGCCATAAAAGAGCTTCTGATCGGCTGGATTGAAAGCAACATGACCAATATGTTCACCGATGTCAACGACAAGGTAGGGACGATAGCTGCTGAGGTAGGCAAAACGCCCTCTTCATGGGATAGCAGCATATACCAGATGATCCGGGGACTATCCGAAAATGTGATAGTCCCCATCGCTGGTATCATCATCACCTTTGTCCTGTGTTACGAGCTGATCTCCATGATCACCGAGAAAAACAACTTGCATGACATGGACACATGGATGTTCTTCAAGTGGTTCTTCAAGGCGGCTGTGGCGATCTACCTCGTTACCAACACCTTTGACATTGTGATGGCGGTCTTCGACATCGGTCAAAATGTCGTAGCCGGTGCAGCCGGTGTCATAAGCGGCGACACAAACATCGACATCGAATCCACTCTTGAACAAATGCGCGCCAGCATGGAAACGATGGGCATTGGCGAACTGCTCGGCCTGTCCATAGAGACGCTGCTGATCAGCCTGTGTCTCAAGATTATGTCCATCCTCATCACGGTCATTCTCTATGGCCGTATGATTGAGATTTATTGCACCGTGAGCATCGCGCCCATTCCCATTGCGACGATGAGCAACCGCGAATGGGGCAGCATCGGCACGAACTACCTCAAAGGGCTGTTCGCGCTGGCATTCCAAGGCTTCCTCATCATGGTGTGCGTTGCGATCTATGCCGTGCTCATCAACAACATGATCATCGCAGCCAATATCCACTCGGCGCTATTCTCGGTGGCAGCATATACGGTCATCCTGTGCTTCTCCCTGTTCAAGACAGGTTCGCTCGCGAAGTCACTATTCAATGCCCACTGAGAAAGGAGGGTCAGCTTGAAGAAATACTCCGTGATTTACGCCGACCCTCCGTGGCGGTACCGGGTCTACTCAAAGAAAGGGCTTGGTCGCTCGGCGGAAAGCCATTACCCGACCATGAGCCTTGAAGACATCAAGGCTTTGCCCATTGGAGAGCTTGCAGCAAAAGACTGTGTGCTCTTCATGTGGATTACCTTTCCCTGTATGCAGGAGGCGTTACAAGTCCTTGAGGCATGGGGATTTGAATATAAAACGACGGCTTTTGTCTGGATCAAGCAGAACCGGGTGTCCGACGGCCTCTTTTGGGGCATGGGGTACTGGACCCGGGCCAATGCGGAACTCTGCATCCTTGCAACGAAAGGCCATCCCAAACGGGCAAGCGCCGGTGTACATCAGGTCATCATGAGCCACATCGAAGAGCACTCCAAGAAACCGGAGGAAGCCCGCAACCGCATCGTCCAGCTCATGGGCGATGTCCCGCGCATCGAACTTTTCGCCCGTCAGTCCCCCGAAGGCTGGGATGTCTGGGGCAACGAGGTCGAATGCAGCATCACGCTTGGAAAGGAGGTTCCCAATGGCGTTTGTACCGGTCCCGAAGGACCTGAATCGTGTCAAGACGAAGGTCATGTTCAACCTGACAAAGCGGCAGCTCATCTGCTTTGCGCTGGCTGCGGCAGCGGGTGTTCCGATCTTCTTCCTGACTAAGCCCAGCCTCGGCATCTCCACCTCGGCAATGCTGATGGTGGTCATCATGCTCCCGTTTATCTTCTTCGCTCTCTATGAGAAGGACGGGCAACCGGCTGAAAAAATCCTCGGCCATGTGATTAAGTCCATGTTTCTGAGGGATAAGGTGCGGCCATACCGCACGAACAACCTATACGCTGCGATCCAGCAGGAAATCAAAGAGAAGGAGGAATTGCAGATTGCACAGCAGCACGAAAAAGGCCGCAGAACCTAAGCGGCTTACCAAAAACGGCAAGGTGTACGGCGATCTTCTCTCCGCCGAGGAAAAGAAGAAGCTGGTCATGCAGAAGAAAAAGGACAAGAAGGCAAAGAAAGTCCGCAAATCGGCGCAGCAGACCATCCCCTATGTGGAGATGTGCCGCGACGGCATCTGCAAGGTCAACAGCCGTCTTTATACAAAGACTATCCGTTTCAACGACATCAACTATCAGCTCGCCCAGAACGAGGACAAGACGGCCATCTTCGAGAACTGGTGCGACTTCCTGAACTACTTTGACAGCTCGATTTTTGTCCAGTTCTCTTTCATCAACCAGAGGACGAGCATCAGCGAGTTCAAGAAGCAGATCAACATCCCGGAGCAGGATGACGAGTTCAACGACATCCGCAGCGAGTATTCCGAGATGCTGCAAAACCAGCTCACGAAGGGCAACAACGGCCTCATCAAGCGCAAGTACATTACCTTCGGCATTGAGGCCGACTCCCTGCGCATGGCGAAGGCCAAGCTGGATCGGATTGAGACGGACATCCTCAACAACTTCAAAACCCTCGGTGTGAGAACCGAGCCGCTGTCCGGCTATGAGCGGCTGAAAGTGCTTCATGATGTATTCAACATGGACACCAATGAGCCGTTCCGCTTTTCCTTTGACATGGTAGCCCGAACAGGACTCAGCACGAAGGACTTCATCGCGCCCACTTCCTTTGACTTCCGTGAAGGCAAGTGCTTCAAGATGGGCAGAACCATCGGCGCGGTGAGCTTTCTCCAAATCCTCGCGCCGGAACTCAATGACCGTATGCTTGCCGACTTCCTTGAGATGG
>ENA-OZKW01000404-OZKW01000404.1-human-gut-metagenome-genome-assembly--contig:-NODE-404-length-12466-cov-3.374426_pt1 | contig 12466 bp, 4 predicted proteins | sample MGYA00244833_ERZ653778 | MGnify/ENA primary metagenome ERZ653778 (study PRJEB26926, sample SAMN06165284) | human gut metagenome | biome: ENVO:00009003; feature: ENVO:2100002; material: ENVO:00002003... | reverse complement strand
TTCGGGCCTGTTTGCTTGCTTGTAACTACACATTCCATGCGGCAGAGCAGCCAGGGAACGCTGCATGCCGCAAAAAGCTGAATTAGTGGATGAAGAGGCTCAGGATGCAGATGATGACGGAACCGAAAATGGGAACCAGGATGGAACCGATGGTCCAGGTCTTCAAGCTGGTCTTGATATCCATGCCGCTGAAGCTGGTAACCACGTGGAAGTAGCTATCGTTCAGGAAGGACGGGCACATGGAGGTCAGGCAGACTGCCAGGCCAGCCAGGTAGGGGTTGATGCCCAGGGTAACCAGCATGGGGGCGATGATGGCAGAACCGGTGATCATAGCGGTGGTGCCGGAGCCCTGCGGGAAGCGCATGATGGTGCCGATGAGCAGGGGAACCAGGATGCCGGGGATGCCGATTGCCACGATGCCGTTGGCCATCATGCCGGCAGCGCCGGTAGCCTTAACGACTGCGCCCAGGGCGCCGCCGCCGGCGGTGATCATAACGATGGGGCCTGCATCGCGCAGAGCGTCGTTCATCATGTCAACAACAGTCTTGTTATCCAGGTCCTTGGCCAGCAGGAATGCGCCCAGGCACAGGGAGATGAACAGAGCGATAACGGGGTTGCCGAGGAAGGTGATGATTTCGCCAACGATGGTGGCCTTGAAAGCGGTCTGGCTGACGAGGGTGTTAGCAAGGATCAGGAAGACGGGGAGCAGCAGGATGGTGAAGGACAGGCCGGCGCTGGGCAGCTTTTCGGTGCTGAGCAGCTCGGTGAAGTCTTCGTTTTCCAGCTCTTTGCCGGCCTTGATCTTGGCGTCGATCTTATCCAGAACCTTCAGCTGAGCTTCGGTGTACTTGCTGCGGTCGATCTCGTAAGGAACGACGAACTGCGGGTACTTGTTGCCGAACCAGCCGTCGTCGAGCAGGAACATGTCTACACCCAGCTCCTTGGCCTCACCGATAAGTTTTACGAGCTTCTCCTCGTCGAAGTCGAAATAGGTGGCTTCCCAGTTGTTGAGCAGCGTCATACGCGACTCTTCACCCTTGTTCACCTGATATTTGCGTGCCCAGTCGTGGAAAGTACGGCTTGCCTCGCCGCGGCCACCCTCGCTGAGGGTGAAGATGAATTCCGGAGTCTGAAACGATTCCCCCTTGGCGAGGATGCGTTTCGAGGCATAGGGGTTGATGCCGGAAATCACACGGAGCTTGCCGAGATTGTCGACCTCGAACGTGAAGCGGAAGTTGCCCGTCCAGGCCAGTGTGCCTACAAGCATCTCCCCCTCCTCGTCGCGTGCGGGCTCATCAAGCGAAAGCTGGAAGAAAGGCGAGACAAACATGTTCTCACGCGAACCAAGTTTGGTGTCGAGCACCTTCTTGCCGAAGCTCAGCGGAGCCTCGGTCATGGTGGTCTCGCTGATCCAGTCGCCGTTGAACTGCGTCAGATAGTAGGCCGGACGGTCGAAATGGAGCATCGACGAGGCGTATTTCTCCATCTCCACGGGTTTCTTCTCTCCGTTGGTGATTACGGTGTAGCTCTTGATGATGTCTACGTCGGGATAGGTAACATAGTTGAGGTCTACGTCGGTGCCATACTCCTTGTCGGTGAGCTTCACCGTGGTAAGCGTGGACCCATCTGCCTGCTGAGCCGACGAATGACTCACATATCGGAGTTCAGTCGAAGGATTGTCGTCGGCATGGTTTATGTGGAGCGCAGGCTCGAAATAATCCTCCATGCCGTGGGTCAGATATGCCTCCGCGCCACGCGGAGCTGCCTCATATTCACCCGCATTGGCGAGTTTCTTACCGAAATAACGCTGATAAACACGGCCATTGTCGCCTACTTCCAGGATCAGCGCGGTATTGGGCGTAAGCACCGGAATCTGCGTGGCCGCCGATGTCGTCAGCGCCGAAAAGGCTGCCAACGACAATGCAATAATGTTGGTTTTCATATATTTAAGGATTTTTCTTATTTGTCGGTTGCAAATGGAGCCACCGGCAGACCGGTGGGTCCCGTAAGATTTCCCCCGGGGCAATCGGCCCAATTATAACGGGCCGTTTTCGGGTTGCCGATGAGCGGCGAGGAGAGCACTACGGTATCAGGCGACGTCAGTCGGGCTTTGGCGTAAGCGAATTTACCTTTTCCGTCACCGGTGATGAAACCGGTGAGTACTCCGGCCTCAGAGGCAAGCGGGCCGTCGAACTTTAGTTCCATAGTATTCCCCTTGGCCTTGAAAGCAACGCAGACCGGAGCCGCGTCGGTCATCTTATGGCCGTAGGTGCGGTTGAGGGCGAGAAGCCCCAGGCGCCGAGCCACCTCCTGTTTGTCGGTAGGATGGATGTCGGCCGGATTGCCGAGGTCGATTGCCACGGCCATGCCGGTGTTGGGCAGCGAGAGAGCCTTGGACTGAGCGTTGCGGAGGGCGGCCCACTGCGAATCTGGCTGAACGTTGCGCGGCTGCAGCCACCCGGCAAGCTGCACGAAATAGAACGGCAGATTCTCGCCCCAGATGGAACGCCAGTTGCGTATCAGATTCTGGAACAGAGACTCATACTGCTCCGCACGCCCAACATTGGCACATCCCTGATACCACAGGACTCCCCTTACCGGCATAAGCCTAAGCGGCGAAATCATCGCATTGAAAAGCACCGACGGAAAGCTCGACCCATAGATTGAAGCCGGACGCGGCGGCATCTTCGAGAAATCTTTTGCCACGGAGAGTTTCCACTCTCCGGCAAGAGGATAAGTGCGTCCGTCTACAACAACGCAATTTTCTTCGGGCTTGCCACCTATTCCGCCTTCACCGTCGTAGTCGGATACCTTGACGGTAATCACGTTCTTACCGGCACGAACAAGATTGCCGGGCACTTCATAGTGACGGGGAGTATCCCACGCGGCCGCTCCACCCACTTTTGTGCCGTTGAAATATGTTTCGTCCTCATTGTCGACCGGGCCGAGGTTAAGGGTCAAGGGCTTACCGGCTGCATCCTCGGGAAGGTCGACAACGCGCTGCATCCACACAATGCCGTCGAAACCGGGAAGCACGGAGGTCTCCCACATAGAGGGAATCTGAATGCTCATCCAGTTATCGCCGGTCTGCTCGGCGGCGAGATCGAAGTCGCCAGTAAGAGTGGCGGCCTGCTCGAGCCACTGCGCGTTGCGGCGCTCGTAGTCGTCCCTGAGGTAGCCGGGATGTGAGGTATCCTTAGCCAATGCATCTACCTCTGCCTCAAAACCGGGCACTCCGGCAAGATATTCTGCCGAAGTCCACGCTTCGGCTGGCGTACCGCCCCAAGTGGCGTCAATAACGCCGACAGGCACCTGCAGGGAATCCTTCATCTCCTTTGCGAACAAATAGGCTATCGCCGAAAAATCCATGGTTGCCGGCGAAGCCTCCACCCATCCGCCCATATTGACGTCGGCATCTGCCTGAGGGGTGTAGGCTGTATTCTTATGTATCTGGAGCAGACGCACTTCCGGATGCCTGGCGGTAGCTACGACTTCGTCGGCGTTCATCACCTGAGTCCATCCTTTTACCGGGAACTCCATGTTCGACTGACCCGAGCAGAGCCACAGCTCGCCCGACAGCACATTGGAAAGCACTACCGGATCCCCGTTTCCGTCGTCCACAATAATTGTATAGGGACCTCCCGCGCCGGGAGTAGGCAGCGCGATACTGAAAGCTCCGTTGGCTCCGGCCTTTCCCTTGGCATTTCCGTTAGCCCAGTCGGTCGTTACCTTTACTTCGGCGCCAGGCGTAGCCTTACCGGCTACCGTGAGCGTGGCGTCGCGCTGCACGAGCATGTTGTCGGTAAAAAATTTCGGGAGCACCACTTCGGCCGAAGCGCCGAACGCCGCCAGCGAAAGAAGCGATAGCGTTATGAGTCTGTTCATTTTATGGTTTTACGGTAAAAGATTTTACAAATGAAATACTGTCGGAGGCGTTTCCAATCTGTATCTGATATTCGCCGGGCTCCACAATGCGCTCCATAGCGGGGTTGTAGAGCGCCAGCTCGTCGACGGGAAGGCGTAGCGTAATCGTTTTCTCCTCGCCCGGCTTAAGGTCTACTTTGGCGAAGGCACGGAGTTGCTGTTTCGGTGTCGAAACGGAGCTTACAGGCTGATGAACGTACAGCTGTACGACCTCCTTTCCGGCCATGCCTCCGCTGTTCGCCACCGGGACCGTAACGGTCACCGTATCCGCCGGTGTGGCCTCCGTTCGGTCGAGAGCAGGCTCGCCGATGGCGAACTGCGTGTAGCTCAGACCATGACCGAAATTCCACAGAGGCTCAGGAGTATCGAATATATAATGTCCTTTCGGGTCGGAGGGAGAACCGGGTGAGTCGAAAGGCTCCTCGCGGTCAGTACCGTAGTGGTTGTAGAAGCAAGGAGTATTGCCTGTGCTCCGAGGGAACGACACATTGAGTTTCCCGGAAGGATTCACATTACCCAGAAGGATATCGGCCAGAGAGTTGCCCTGCTGCTCGCCGGCATACCACTGGCATATCACCGCGTCAGCGTTATCCTTCACCCACGGCATGGCGAGCGGTTTCCCGGCGATGAAGGCCACAACGAGCGGTTTTCCCGTGGCTTTGAGAGCTTCGAGAAGTTGCTGCTGAGCGCCGGGAAGCTCAAGGCTCGAGAGATCGAACCCTTCGCCGGCGGTGGAATATTTAGGTGAGCGGCCAAGGAAGGTGCTTCGCGTGCCGATGGCTGCCACAACCACGTCGCTGCGGCGAGCTGCATCGACGGCCGCGGCAATCCCTGTGGTGTCGGCACTCCACCAGTCGCACCCTTCGGCGTAGATTACGTCGGCTTTCCCATTGAGGCGGTCGCGCATCCCCTCAAGGAGCGAGACGCCCTCGCGCGTGTCGCGCTGAGTCCATGCATAGTCACCGTAAACGGCCTGGTCGGCATTGGGGCCTACCACGGCTACAGTCTTGACCTTATCGGGATTGAGCGGCAGGATTCCGTTGTTTTCCAGCAGCACGGCGCTCTCGTCGGCCACGCGCTTTGCAAGCGCCACATGTTCGGACGAACGCACCACCTTGGCAACCTGGTCGGGCTCGCCATAAGGGGCGTCGAACAGGCCAAGAAGGAATTTTACGCGCAGAATGCGCTCCACAGCGCGATTGATGTCGGCCTCCGAAATGCGGCCGTCGGCAACCGACTGCTCCAGTGTCTCATAAGCGGAGTCAACATCAAGATCGATACCAGCCAGGAGTGCCATCATGGCCGCCTCTTCGCGCGAGCCGACGGCATGATGAAACGTCATGAGCCTTTCCACCGAACCCCAGTCAGAGTATACATATCCGTCGAAGCCGAGCTGACCGCGGAGTATGTCGGTCATATAATAATGTGAGCCGGACATCGGGACGCCGTCGTAGGCGCTGTAGCAGCTCATCACCACCAGAGGGTGGCAGCGCTCTATCACCTTTTTGAACGGATAGAGATAGATACTATGGAATTCGCGCGGACCGCCGGCAACTCCGGCGCAGTTCAGACCGCCCGAAGGTGTGCCATGGGCGGCGAAATGCTTAGGCATGCAGGTGATTCGATGCTTCTGGTAGCCGTCGACGAATGCCGTACCCATCTCGGCAATGAGATAGGGACACTCACCGAATGTTTCCTCCACGCGCCCCCAGCGGAGTTCGCGCGCTATATCGAGCACTGGCGACATAATCTGATGGATGCCCATGGCCCGGGCTTCCTCTCCGGCGGCATAGGTCATCTCCTCGATGAGCGCGGGGTTGAAAGTGCTTCCCTGCGCTATGGCGTGGGGAAAAAGCGTCGCGCCGTTCTGGAGAATACCCTGAATACCCTCCACAGAGGTTATTACGGGGATGCCCAGCCGTGTGGAGTCGCGCATATATTTCTGCAACGCCACATAGATGCGACTCACCTCGGCCGCGTCGCGGCTCATCTCGTGGGTCACGCCGTAGCTCTCGCCGCGGAAGGTCGACGGTATCTCACTCTCCGCCCCTACGGCGCGGTTCTGAAGCTGCAGCACCTTCTCGCGGAGAGTCATTCTCGACATGAGGTCGGCCACGCGGGCTTCTACCGGCTGCGAAGCGTCGCGGTAGAGCGGCCTACCGGCCGCTGCGGCGAGCCCAACGGCCAACCACAATAGCGTAAAAAGATATATCCCTCGAAATCTCATTATCTGCACTTATTAGGTATTAGGAAACTGTTCAAAAATATTTTATACTATCCAGATATAATTATTTCGACCAGTTGCTTACGGTTGTCATGCCCACCTCAGGGGCGGCTCAGTTTTCCGGAGGGCCGGGGGTAATGTCGTCAAGTTTGGCCGGTGCGGAATTCTTCTGACACTGCTTTTCAAACGCCTTCGGAGTGACACCGAACTGCTTGAAGAATAGCTTGCTGAAATAACTTGACGAATTGATACCTACCATGAAGCAAACGTCGCCGATGCGGTATTTCCCCTCCTGGATGAGCTCGGCGGCCTTCTTCAGCTTGATAAGGCGGATAAGTTCCACCGGCGAGAGATTGAAGAGCGTCTTGATACGGCGCAGCAGCGAACTGCGGCTCATGCAGAATGCTTCGGCCATCGCCTCCACCGAGAAATTCTCGTCGGCGATATTATCCGTTACGATTTTCACCACCTTGTTCATGAATTCCTCGTCGGCCTTGTTGAGCTTCATGCTGTCGATGGTGAAGAATGGCTTCTTGAGGAAGGCCTTGCGCTCGTGCTGACGGTTGTCGAGCAGCGACATGATCTGCTGGCGGAAATATTTGATGGAGAATGGCTTCTCTATATATGCCTCGCCACCGCATTTCAGCGCTTTGAGCTTGCTGTCGAGATCGTTTTTGGCCGTCAGGAACACTACCGGGATATTGCTCGAATCCACGTTCTCCTTAATGCGCGAGCAGAGTTCGTAGCCATCCATTTCAGGCATCATTATGTCTGTTACCACAATGTCGAAGCGTCGTTCAGCCAGCAACTTGAGGGCTTCGGCCCCGTTCACGGCCGTCTCGATGTTGAACGACCGGCTGAGCTGGTCGTAGAGGAAATCGCGCATGTCGGCATTGTCCTCCACGAAGAGCATGGAATAGGCGCGGTCGGCCGCCGATACGGCATTGTCTTCCTCCATTACAAATTCAGCCATCACGGGATTGGTATCGCTTTCTACCTCTACATTTTCCTGGTGCAGAGGTACTTCGAGTACAAACGTATTGGCAAGTATGCTCGTGTCGGCCAGCGTGAGCGATCCGCTGTGGAGCTTGGCGAGCGACGCTGCAAGCGGCAGCCCGATGCCCACGCCGCCGGCGTGGGAAGTCTCGGAGTCAATCTGATAAAACGGCTCGAAGATGCGCAGGCGGTGTTCGCCCTCGATGCGTGGGCCGTCGCTTGCCACCGCAAGCGTGAACTTCTGGGTATCGGCCGTAAGACTGATTTCAATGGCAGAGTCGGAATATTTCAGCGCGTTGTTGAAAAGATTGCTGATTATCTTGGTGATGGCCTCCGGGTCGATTGTTGCAAAGACGCTCTTATCGGTAATCGACGACGTCACTGTCTTGTTTTTCAGCGACATCGTCAGCTCGAAGCGGCTGAGAATCTTCTGCACGAGCGCCGTGACGTCTACATTCTCGAAATTGAGCGAAGGCTGGTTGCCGTCGATTTTCTGGAAGTCGAGCAGATGGGTGGTCAGGTCGAGCAGACGGTTGGTGTTCAGGCGGATAATCTTCAGATAGCGTTCTACGCGCTCGTCGGGCACTCCGATTTCGTCAATTGCCTCCAGAGGCGACCCTATCAGCGAGAGCGGCGTGCGGATTTCGTGGGCTATCTCGGTGAAGAACTGTATCTTATTCTTATAGAGGTCTTTCTCCTTGCGGATGCTCATCTCGTTGGCCATCTTGATCATTTCGCGCTCCTGGCGGTAGCGGTAGTAGCGCCATCCGGTATAGAGCAGGCCTCCGAAAAGCGACGCGTAGATCAGGTAGGCCCACCACGACTCGTACCACGAGGGGAGAATCGAAAGCTTATATGTGTTCACCGACTGGTTCGAGCCGTTTTCGGCACGGAGCTCAAGGTCGTAGTCGCCAGGGGCCAGACCCACGAACGAGAGATTGCGCGGATTGGTTATATAGATCCACTCCTTGTCGTTGGGAAGCAGGCGGTAGCTGTAGGCCACTGTCTGGTTGTCGGCGTAGTACGGCAGCGCCACGTTGAAGCTTATCGTTCCGGCCGAGTGGGGCACCTCGATGGTGCGCGTAAACAGCAGATTCTCCTTCAACGGAGAATCCTCGCCGGGAGCCACCTCCTCATTGCCGATGCGCATGCGCGTAAGATAGAGCGGCGGGAGGCTGTCGGTGTCTGCATCCTTGAGCGGGTCGAAGCGCACCATGCCGCCCTGACCACCGAAATAGAAGTAGCCCTCGTCGTCGGCAACAGCACTGTTGTAGCTGAATCCACGCGGCATCGTGCCGCGCCGCGACGAGAAGGTCTTCAGTTTCTGCGTGGCCGGATCCATTTTCACCAGCCCGCTATTGGTACCGAACCAGAGGTAACCGAGCTTATCCTCGAGCACGTTGTACACCACGTTGTCGGGTAGCCCTTCGTCGGTGCTGTAAGTGGTGAATTTCTGCGTCTTGGGGTTGAATAGGCTCAGACCGCCGCGGTCTGTAGTGAGCCAGATGCGCCCCTTCGAGTCTTCGAATATGGAGCTTACGGAGTTGCTGCGCAGGCCGTTGGTATACTGCTCGTCGAAGGCATAGTGGGTGAACGCGCGTTTGGCGGGGTCGAACATCCACGCGCCGTTGCCCATCGTGGCAATCCATATGCGGCCGTCGTGTGCCTCAATTATGTTTGCTATCCAGTCGTAGCCAAGTTCGGTCACGTTGGCGAACTCCGTGCTCCCGGCGGGACGGATATACAGGCCCCATTCCAGACCAATCCACATGTTGCCCTGTGAGTCGTCGAGCATGGCGTAGACGCTGTTGTCCGAGCCGTGGAGATTGCTGCAAATGTTGGTCACCGAGCGCTTGTCGGCGTCGAATACCGAGAGGCCGTGGCGCACGCTGCCGGCCATCACGGTGTTGTCGGCGCTGTAGAGGTTCAGGATATTTTTCGACGGGATTTTCCCGGTCATGCTGCGGTCTATCGTACAGTCCGGAAGATTGAGCACGTCGAGGCCACCGTCCTCAAAGCCCATCCACACCTTCCCGGGCGTGTAGGCCATGCCGCGCAGCAGGTTTCCCGAAAGCGAGCGCTGCGATTTCCCCTTGGTGAAATACTCGAACACCAGCCCGGTGCGCTGGAAAAAGTTTACACCACCGAAAAGCGTACCGATCCAGATATTGCCGATGCAGTCGGGGTAAAAGGTGTATATTACATTGTCGGTGAAAGTGCTCTCGCCCATGGTGTCGGTATTGACCATTGTCTCGCTTCCGTCGTTAAGGTCGAGTATGCAGATACCATCGTGGGTACCGATCCATAGCTCGTCGCCCAGGCGGCATATCTTGCGCAGGTATACCTTCCCGGCATTTGAGAACTGAATGCGCCTTACGTCGCCCGAATGAATGTCGTAGCAGAGGAGCACGCCGTTGGAATCGCCCACGAGTACGTCGTGGTCGGTCATCGGCGCGAGCACCGAAATGAGCATCGAGCCGAACTGGCTGCGCACTTCGGGCGCGCCGGCCACTTTGAAGCGGTTGGAACTCTTGTCGTACTTATATAGGCCCTGATAGGAGGTCCCCACGAATATCTCTTCACCCACTGCGGTGATACACTGCGGAAGTTTCCCCTTATCTCCCTTATGGTCTGTCACACTGTAGTAGTCCATGGTGTTGCCGTTAATGCGGAACACGCCCTGGTTGGGGATGAGCACCCAGATGTTTCCGTCGGCATCGCCGAAAATACGGTCCACCCAGTCGTCGGCGGCAATCCCCTCACGCGAGTACACACCCATATGGGTGAAAGTCTCGCGGCGCATGTCGTAGATGTAGACGCCGCGGTCGGTGCCTACCCAGAGTGTATCGTTACGTTCGTAAAGCGAACTGATATTGTTGTTGCCGCGCTTAGCCACCGGGTCGTAGCAGTTGTAACGGCGCACGCTCAAGCCGTCGTAGCGGTTGAGGCCGTTCTTGGTGCCGAACCACATGAAACCGAAGCGGTCCTGGTGGATGGCTTTAACATTGTTCGACGAAAGGCCGTCGGAATTGTCTATTTTCGAGATGGAGAATCTCATGGGAGCCGCAACGGCGACTCCAGCCGTCAGCACGAGCATTCCCGCAATGAGAATCTTTATGATGTTCGTATGGCGCATATGTTCAGATGAATGGAGATTTTACGAACGCCATTGCCCGCGACCGTGGCGCCTTAACGGCGCGCGGCCTTGACTACAGCGATTGTTCCGTCGGCCATCACGGCCTTTACGATAGCGATACGGGGCGAACCGGCGAGGCTTACCGATATGCCTGCGGCGCCGTCGGGACGGCTGGCCTGGCCGAGCAGACGGCCGTCGTAGCCATATACAGCCACTTCCGTCATCTTTTTGGCCGCAGCAACCTGACAGCGGCCTTCGCCGTCGAGGGCCACATTGAGTCGGGCATCTTCCGTTCCTCCGTCGACCGCGAGATCCTCGATGCCCGAGGAGGTATTGTAGAGTTTATAGATATGAGCGTCTTTCGGACCGATTTCGTAGGAGAAGCCGTTGTTACCGCTGTTCATCGAAACGAGGTCGCCGCTCCAGAGTTCCTGGATCTTGTTGTATTTTCCCACAGGGATGCCGAGGGTGGTGAATTTCAGCTCACCGCGCTTGGTAGCTGATGAACTGAAATTGAACACGGCTACATAGGTTGCATTGTCGTCGTGGCGCACGAAAACGGTCTCCGAACGGTAGGGGGAATTATATTCGTTGCCGGGAACAGGGGTAAAGGCGCCTGTATGGGTTCGGACGTATTCATTCACGCGCTCGTTGCCCATTATGCGGCGGGCGCGCTCCTTCGATTCTACGGGATGGCCAACTATATTGCCGTTATCATCCTTTGGAGCGGTCTCGCAGTAGTTGTCGCCGAAGATGTAGGCACCGGTTACTACGCCTGTAGTGGCGCGGGCTCGGTTCTCACCCTCAGTTTCCTTCAGGCCGCTGTCGTTCTTGTAGAAAACGAGCTGGTCGGGATCGAGCACCTTGTAGAGGCGGTCCATCCAGAAGCCATAGGAAATGGAGTTCATCACGAATTCGCTTTCACCGATTTCGCTGAAGCGGTCGCAGCACGTGCGCCGCCCCTGGGTATACTGGTATGGGAAAGCGGGCGACATGGCCAGCACGACATACATCCCGTATTTCTCTGCCTCCTCACGAATCATCTTCATACCATAGTTGTAGGCCTGTACGCCTGTAGTGATTTCAGGATTGTAATAGCTGTCGCCCTGCACGATACCGCTGTTCATGAAGTCGATTTTCACATATTTCGCTCCAAGGTCGTTATATTTTTTGAATACAGCCTTGATAAGCTTTTCCATAGCGGGATGGGTCGGATCGCTGGCGATATAATGGCAGCCGGAGTTATTATACCATACGGGCTGGATTTGTCCATTGACTTTCAGCGCCATATCACGGTTTGTATATTCGGGAGCGCCATATACCTGCGAGTCGAGCGTCCAGTCCCAGATTACAAACGGACCGCCGTAAAGGCCGAGAATCTGATTTGTACCTGTGTATTTCTGGCCGCCATAGTTATAGGACTTTGTTTCAGGCGCAAAATACTGTGTGGCCAGACGCTTGAGGTTGCTCGCGCTGATATTGTCTTCGCCGAAGGCGTCGAGGCTGATAGCAGTCTGGCCGTTGGCGTTGTGGAATCCCTTGTCGAAAAGTTCATCCTTGAGGAAACGGGCGCAGCCGTGAACGCCCTCAAGGTTCACTTTCGCCTGATGGGAGCCGTAGGAGCTCCAGCCGATGGGATTCCCGTCTTTCCATTCCATCGGAGGCACAACGGTAGCATTGGCGTCGGCGAAGGCATAGAGACCCTCGCGCCAGTCGTCGAACGCTCCGAACATGAAGCGTGCCGAGCTGACCTTCTGGCCGTGGAGTTTGCCATGGGGAATCTGGTCGTGGGTCAGCTCGCTGGAGAGACCCGAAAGGCATTCGAATTTCAGGATGCGGCGCCCGTAGTTACCCGTGACGGTAACGCCGTTTTTCCAGTTGTCGTGGTCGACCGATCCGGCCACGAGGCCGAAACGGCTGTCGATGTTGAAAGTGCAGCCTACCTCGTGGGATACGGAGGTATACTCTCTGCTGGTGCTGATGGTCTGGCAACCGTATGCCTGATGGCCGTCGTTTTCAAAGGGTACCCACAGGATGCGGTTGTTGTTCGCTTCCGGGAGGTCGGTGTTCTCACCGACGGTCATCGGCACGAGGCAGTTGGAGTAGATGGTCTTGCCGTTGGTTGAAACCACGCTCGCCTGGGCGATAACGTAGGAAAGTCCGGGATACATGGCATAGGTGCGCAC
>ENA-OZKW01000399-OZKW01000399.1-human-gut-metagenome-genome-assembly--contig:-NODE-399-length-12530-cov-5.452906_pt1 | contig 12530 bp, 8 predicted proteins | sample MGYA00244833_ERZ653778 | MGnify/ENA primary metagenome ERZ653778 (study PRJEB26926, sample SAMN06165284) | human gut metagenome | biome: ENVO:00009003; feature: ENVO:2100002; material: ENVO:00002003... | reverse complement strand
GAGATCAGCCTCGGTCTCGTGGGCTCGGAGATGTGTATAAGAGACAGATTTAAAATGGGAAAATATTATATTCATGAGTCAAATATGGACAGATTAACAAAACGTTTAACTACAATTCAGAACAAATGTAATAAGTATAATCTGTCCTTTAAGTTTGAAATAGTAGGTGAAGAATATAGAGAGGTAAAATTAGAAGATGGTACAGCTGCTGTTCAGAAATATATAGCAGTAGAGACTGAAGGAAGTCTTCGTCATGAAGATTGGCAGTTCATAGGTGTAGTAAATCACACACCACATGGAAATGTGATAAGACAGTTGGAAATTGGTGTAGAAGTTCCAGAGAAGTATAGATTTACTAAGCCAACATGCGAACATTGCAATACATCAAGAAATCGCAAATCTACATATTTAATTAGGAATACTCAAACAGGTGAATGGAAACAAGTAGGTAAATCTTGTTTGCGTGAATTTACTAGAGGATTAGATGCCGAAGATGTAGCTGGGTACATTAGTTTATTTGATACTTTAATCAAAGGTGAGTCATTTGATACTTCATCAGGGTTTAAAAAATACTACAAAGTATCTGAAATATTATCATATGCATTTGAAACTGTTAAACACTTCGGATATCAGCCTGTAAGTGATTACGAACCTAGACCTACTAAAGTAAGATGCTTAGAGTACTATGCTGCTTGTAAAGGGAGCATACTCTGCTCAAGACCTGAATTAGACAGTATCAACTATCAAATGGCTTCAGTTAGGTTTGATGGAACATCAGCGGAAAGTAGCAGATTAGCTCATGATGCAATACAGTGGGCAACTACTCAGAATCTAAACAATGCATATATGCATAACCTTAAAGTTATATGTTCTTCTGAATACTGCCTCAAAACAGATTTAGGTATACTAATATCATTAGCATATACTTATAATAGAGAGTTGAAGAGACAGAAAGAACTTCTAGACAAGCAAGCTAAACATCAAAAAGAGGCTGGAGACAGTGACTATGTAGGTGAAGTAGGCGACAAGATTGAATTTAACACAGTTAGTGTCGAATGTATCTATTCAGGAGAGAATCAGTTCGGAGTATCTTTCTTATACAAATTAATTGATGAAAATTCAAACGTATTCATGTGGTCAACAAGTACATACCTTGAGGATGGTGCAAACTTTACTATTAAAGGGAGAATCAAAAATCATCAGGAGTACAACGGCATCAAGCAAACATGGATTACTCGTTGTAGAGCAATTAAGATAAAATAGGAGGAAAATAGATTGAGTGACATAGCAAAAAACAAATCATTAGCCGATAAGCCAATTGCATTTAAAATTCATATGGATGGAGACTACTTATGCTCATGCGGTTGCGGAGAAGTATTAGGAGTAGACAAGCGGACCTTACATAAGCGTAGTAAAGTCACTATTGACGATGTATGCTGTGGAGTAGGAATTACTTCTAGCAACAATAATAGTAATAATTATAGAATATTCCGAAAAGAGTGCTGGTCGAGTATACATTCTAGTAAATCATTAGAAGAAATATACAGCATGTATCAGCCCCCTGTTCGGATAGTTGAATGATTATTCTAATGTTCAAGGAGGAAACAATAAAATGAAAATTGAGAAGTATACAGAAATTGAATGCAGAATGTATGGAGATTACAATTGTTCATGTGGATGTGGGAGACCTCTAGGTAACCCTGGAATGGTATTTCCAGATTCAATATGTCATGGCGTTTCAACAATGGATGATGTCGAAGAAGGATATCATTGGAGAATGTTTACGCCTAAATGTTGGAAACGTGTGAAGAAGGGGAAAACATTACAGCAGATTTATAACACTTATCCTGAATCCCCTTTAAATGAAGAAGGAGACCAGTAATATAGAATTAAAGTAGTATATACCTTTTATATTACTGTAGAAAGCTCACTAAAACTTTTAGGAGGAAATATAAAATATGATTTCAGAAAAAATCGAATTATTAGGTAAAGGTCTATATGATGACATTCCTAATGAATTAACATTAACAAGCATACCTACAGCATCAGAATTAGATTATGTAGGTAGTGAAGATTTTGAATCAACTATGTTAGATAAGATTTTACCCGAAGCTGTTAAGGAAAAAGTCAACTTTAGGAACCTGCTAGAGATTGATTTTCAGTGGTTATGCAGAGGTTTACGTCTTCTAAACTATGGACCTTATCATACAACTAATGCAATCTTCTGTAACAAATGTGGTAAGACATCTTATGGTGAATTCAGAGTAGATTTACGTACAATTGATTGTAAACCATTACCTGAGGGATTTGTAAACAACATAGTAATTAGCAAAGACGAATTCTTGGATTTTGACGGTGATATTACAATTAAGTTACCAACTATTCAAGATACTATTAATGCTTACAAAGACAAGGCATTTATTGGTGAGAAAGGTAGATTAAATAGAGACCTTGCAAGAATGTGCTATATGATAACATCCATTAAAGGCAAGAAAGATTTAACACCTGTAGAAATTAAATTAACAATATTAAATAAATTATCATCAGCTGATTATATCATTCTTAAAAATAAGGTAGCTGAATTAACAGACTACGGTCTAAGAGCTGGAGGGTCTACAACATGTCCTAAATGTGGTAACAGAGAAGCTGCATTTATTGCATTAGTAGACGACCGATTTCTACGTCCGACCGTGGGAGATTTACGGGAATGGAAGAACCTTAGAAGTACAAGGAGAGACAAAGACATTTCAGGAAATTAGACAGCAGCTGTATGAAAACATAATCGATGAGACACTTTTCATATCCAGAGCATCAGAAGGAGCAGTTTCGGCTGATTGGATAATGGAACAGCCTGTATTCATCAGAAAGAAGTATGTTGAAAGTTTCACTGAGGAAGTGAAAGATAGGCAGCGTAGACTTAATAGAAAGAAATCAACTTGATTCTAAGTAGGATGGATGATAACAAGTCCATCCTATTTTAGTATAAAAACATATTTTTGTGTGTAATAGGAGGCAATGAGTCATGGCAGATAATAGGCCCGGAGATATCTTAGGACAAAACAGTGGCGAAGACAACAATAAAGATACTAGTAGTAAGACTAACAAAACTAATAACAACAATTCTTCTTCGAGTGTCAATAAGAGTCAAGATACTGAACTCCTTCGTTCTATTGATAAGACATTAAAAAGCATACTATATAATAGTAACATGTCTCAGTCTGCTGCTAGAAGTTCAATGCCTGGAGGTCAAAGGCAAGCGAATAAATGGCAACCTAACAGAGACCGTAATGGCAGCAAATCTGGAAAAGATTCGAGAAATTCAAGAGACAACAGAGCTGAAGATTTTGATTTCAACTTCAACTTCGATTCTGTATTAAATGATTTTACTGAAGGTCTTGAAAGTGCATTGATAAAGAGCATAGTAGGCGATGATTTTAAGAAAAAGATTAATTCAGTAATGTCTAACTTTGCTCAAGCAGCTGGCGTAAATGTTAAAGACATTCCTAAGAAGTTAGGAGAGCAACTAGGTAAAAATATACTAGCTAAAACTAATGTAGGACAAGCAGGTAAAAGCATGTTCAACAAAGCTGCATCAGCTGCTAAAGGTAAATTTATGTCAGGTGTGGAAGGGTATGCTAATAAGAAAGGTATCAATCCTGCAGATGCTGTTAGCACATTCACTAACATATTAAAAGGAAATCCTGCACAAGATAGTCAAGCTAAAGCAGCTGCTGCTGAACAAGCTGCACAAGCTAATGAAGATAATTTCACATATCCTGTAGATGAAAATACTAGTTTATTTTCAGATTCAGTAAATATTTACACAGAGGCAGTTATCCAGTTTGCAGAAGCTGTAGATAGATTCAATGAAAGTAAGTCAAGTAACAAAGGTAAAGAGACTAAACAAAATGATAAAGATGACGGTAAGTTAGCCGAAGAAGGCGATGAAGCTTCTAAAGTCAACAATCCGTTAGATGAATTAAAATCTAGACTCAAAGATAGACTTGAGCCAGATGCTAAGGATTTGAAGGATAAAGGTAAAGATGCATTAGGAGATGCTTCTAAGTTGAGTAAAGCTGGCGAAGGTGTTGAAGGTGCCGGAATGGCTGAAGAAGCTGGAGCTGGATTAGAAACTCTGTTATCCAGCGAAGAAGTATTAGGGGCAGGTCTTGCAGGTTTAGGAGAAGCTGCTGCAAGGGCTGTACCTTATATTGCAGCTGCAGGTCTTGCACTTGCTGCATTAGATAAGCTCTTTGACCAATTCGCTCTTGCAATAGAAGGTATGAGCAATGCAGCTAACAGATATCAGAAAAGCAGAGAGCAGAATTTAAAGGAAGCTGAAAAACGTATAGAAGCTGATGTTAAGACAATGGCTGAAGAGCCTTTTAACATACTGAAGGAAGCAGCTCAAAATCTATATGATGCGTGGGACAACAATATTAGGACTATAAATCAAACTCAAGGATATTCGAAAGATGATTTATATGCTCTAATGGGCAAGTATGCCGAGAGACTCAGAGAGGATAATTTAACAAGTGCAATTTCTACTGCAGATATAACAAGTAACTTAAGCAGAGTACTAGAGGCAGGTCTTAGCAACGATGTTGCAGTTGAATTTGCATACTTAGCGACTAAGTTAAACGCAGCAGTACCTACTCAGGATTTCTTCGATTATGCATCTACATATTCATCATTAGCTGCAACTGCTATAAAGAATGGACAATCTCAAGCGGATGCAATAAGTTATGCTAATCAACAATTAGAACAATTTGCAAGTGATTTATTATATACAGGTAGAGAGCTTACCGGAGGATTTTCAACAGGTCTTACAAATGCATCAGTATTGTTCCAAGATGCAGTTAAGATAGCACAATCTGCTAAGACTGATAATACTACTGAAATAGCAGGAGTATTAACATCTGTTTCAGGTGTAATTGGTGAGCTTGCTCCCGATTTAGCAAGTGAACTAGTTGATAAAGTAGTATCAGCTGCTGTAGGTGGCAATAGCAATGAATTAGTAGCATTAAGGTCACTATCAGGTAAGAATGCATCTAATACAGAATTCTTGAAGATGTTAGCTGAAGACCCTAAACAGTTATTTAGTGATATATTCTATAACTTGTCAAAATATCAGAACATGGCACCTGATGCTTACATGGAAGCAGCCGAAGGGTTATCAGAAACTTTCGGAATATCGATGGACGCACTGTCTAGAGTAGACTTTAATTACCTATCCGCTGCTATATCTCAAATGAATACAAATAGCAATACACTCAATGATAACATACAGCTATTAGCTTCAGGTGAATCTACTACAACAGCTGAACAACTTCGTATGGAGCAAGTCAATAAGTACATGTTAGATGAAGGACTTGCATATGTAATGGACAACGCAGCTGCTAGAAGTATTCAGGAACATATGTGGGATGAACAGCTGGCAAGGGAAATTCAAGAGAACATGTATGCTGTAGAGTTGCAAGGTTCTGCTCTAGAATTCTTAGAAGGAATTAAACAGACCGTCGATAACATAACTAATTTCATTAGCCCAATAGGATGGATGAAGAAAATTGGTAATCTTGTTGCTACTGCTGTTGAAGGTGTAGCTCAATCGGCTGACTTGAAACAAATGCTAGAACTTGGTAAGGTAGGAAACGGAAACGCAAGAGACTTATATAATCTAACAACTACTAATAGAGATTTACATCTAACATCTAAGCTAGTTGACCTTATGGGAGGCGTGTCAGCATATGGACTAACAAGTGCAGGATTGAAAGCATTTAACAGATTACTAAGCCCAAGTGCATCAATCGATTATTCGCCAGTAGCAGGTATGCATGCATTGAGTGCATTATTACAGAATAAATTTACAGCAAATGCATCTAACAACGTAAATTCACAGTATAAGTGGGCAGTAGTTAGTAAAAGTCAAGCACAGGCATTTCAGAATTCTAAACAATCTGCCGGATATACACCTGATGCACAACTTTTATCATCTGCTTCAAATAAAGCAGCAACAACTGCTAATATTCAATCAAAATCAAAACAGAACTTCCAGAACTATCTCGATAGTATGAAGACATACATAAGTGATGCACAGAAAGCTGGAAAGAAATATTCATATGATGATTGGAAAGCAACTTCAACTAAGTATGGCATAAAAGATGTAGATTCTGCAATGAAATCATATGGAGTATCTGAAAATGATTTACAGAGTCAGTTCATGTCTCAGGAAGCTGCAGCTGGTCAAGAATATGAACATGAAAGAGAACAAAGAGAAGATGAGTTCTGGTTACAAGGTACATCTTACTTCCTGAATACACAAGAAAGTTGGCTTGCTTGGCAAAATGTTGTAAAAACTAATCAAGAACAAGAAATAAGCCAACTGCAAATTGCAAACCAGAATTTAGTCAATATAAAAGGGGCCTTGGATAGCCAATTGAAAGACCAACAAGAAACGTTAGAAAAGATATATATTAAAAATCTAACAGACTTATTGAATGGTGCTTCAAAAGGTAAAAGTGTATATAATCAGCTCAACGACTTCATAAAAGACTGGGGAGATTATTATGTAAGACATACTGCTTACAACAAATCTACACAAGATGCATATACAACATATACGGCTACTAAAAACAATCAAAAATCTAAAGAAGAAAATGCTAATGATGCAATCTTATCTTTAGCACAGAAGTTACTCGATAACACAACAGAACCAAAAGACCCTGTATTACAGTCAAATCTGTTATTGGCGAAGATATTGTTAGTAGTCGAAGCTATAATGCAGCAAAACAACGATGTAGACAACTTATCAATCCCAGATGCATTATCTGCATTAAGTTTAGGTATGCTAGATGTAACAGGTACTAAGAAGAAATAAGTAGTCTTATTCAATAAATAATTACACACTATATCAAATAGTATTTCAGTATAAGGTGATGCACAACTATTAACATAAATATGTTTGTGACATCACCTTGTATATGTTTAAAATAAGAACAACTAATTAGTAATATTTATAAAAATATTGAGGAGGAACATTAATCAATGAATTTTGTAACATTTCCTGTATCGGGTACAAATATATTTCCTATCAGTAACTCAAAACTAGGAGGACAGTTATTAACTGAATTTAATTTACGTAGTATAGATACAGTTGCAACACCTTCAAATTTAAGTTATAGTGTAGGTCCTTCATTCGTACATGGTAAGAATGATTTTGATGTACAAATACAGCAAGACAGCAGTGGGAATATTATAAATGCAGATACATTAGAAATACTTCCAGGTAGAGCAGTTGTAAACGGACATTACATTGAAACATTTGCACCAATGACCATAAGTCTTCAAGAAGCTAATGCAAAACTTAAACGTGAAGGACATGAAAACAAAGACCTGCTTGTGGGTGAGTTAGCAATCGGTATTAAAGTGTGCTATAGTACACTTCCAACAATGGCCTATGCAATGTTAACAGAGAATGGTGATAACATGTATGAAGGTGTACAGCTTGTTGTATTACCTGCAAGTGAGCTTATAACTCCATTCGATGGAACAGATAAGTGTCAAAACATCAATAATGTAACAGCACATTTAAGACTTGCTACATTCAAGTACTATAATGGTAATGTTGTAAGAGGTTCGGTTAATAACAATCCTAATAAATGGCAGTATATTGACGGAGAACGCGTAGGAAACATAAGTCGCTTATTGAGTGATATGTATCTAAGCAGAGTAGGTGTACAGCCTGACCATCTTTATGTATTATCTGGAAAAGGTAAAGGAGATGATGAAAAGACTCCTTATTGGTGTCAAGCAACTCGAAGCTTGATGGCTTGGGACAAAGGCTCATTACAGCCTATGCCAACAACACCTGCTGAGAAGAAAAAGATGTCTGAGCAAGATACTGCAAGTTTTGTAACAAACTCACTTACAGGTAAAGTATCACTCAGAATACCACACATGCAAGTAGACGGTATGACAACTAAAGATGCAAATGGCAACGAAGTAGATGCATATTATGAAGCAGTAAATTTACCTTTACCTGTTGCTAACTATGATGAAGATACATCAGGAACAGTAGATAAAACATTTATTCGTAGAGTCAAACGTGTAGAAAGCAAACTTCAAGAGTATTATAATTTTGCTACAGGTAAACAGAGGATGTTTATAGAGATACTACATAGTATTGATGACTTACCTGCAATCAATCCTAATTGGTCAATTGGTGACTATGTTGTAGTGGGTCAGGATATGACATTGAGTAGTGCTACTGATACGACATCTCAATCAACTATGTACATTGTATCTCCTGGTTTAGCAAAAAGTGTTAGGTACCACTCAGTATTCATAGAAACTGTGCAGACTTATGTTCGTAAGTACCATAAAGATACAGAAGAAACTGAAAGCAATCAGTACAGTAAATCTCATTTTGTTCATCCTGTATCACATGGAAGTATATTAAGTGGTGTAGGTGCTTATGTTGAAGCTGAAGATGAATACGGAAATGTAATTTACATAGACCAAAAAGACTCTAGTCGAGTTTATTGTGACCTAATGGAGACACCAATACTTAATCAATTCTCTGGTTGTCAATTAGGTACTTATAATATAAAGGAAGCTAATTATTTAGAAGGAAAAACACTTATTTCAGGAGAGGTATCAGGAGATGAAGGTCAACCGGAATTGCCTAATTTCATAAATGCAGGCACTTCTGGCTACTACAAGAGGCTTGTTAAAATTTCTGAAGATAGTTTCGAATATGTGCCTAAAGACGGAGATATGGATTATTTCAATGCTTATTATTATACTTCAAGCACTACTTCTAGTGAGCCAGATGACAAAGGCATAGTAACAGAAAAAACAGAGCAAAAAACATATACATTATTTTACACTATTGCTAGTGCTGATAAAAACAGATGGTCAGCTCCAGTTCAATTAACAGCTGAGATACCATATGCAACAGAAACAGTAATAGGTGGATTCTTAAACGTAAATAAAGATAAAGCACTCGATGGCGGATATATTTACAGAGATGATAACGGATATTTACGATTAATAGATTACAATCTGCTCAGACAAGGTACATTAGCATATCAGCTAGGTGAAGATATAACATTATCTTCAGGAGTTGATACAGAAGAAGTAAATCTAGAATTAACTGATTATGTTAATGAAAGAATAGCATTTCCGAATGATACACAAAAAACTAAAGAGAAGCCAAACGTTATTAATATTAGAATAGAATTGCCTGAAGAGGACGAAGGCCAAAAACCTGAGTACACTATTCAAAACATTGATTCAAGGTTCGGAACTTCAATATACTTACATTTTACAGGAAAAGCAACAAGTAAGAGTACTGTAAATATAGTTAACTGCGAAAAGGTAAGAATAGAAAGCAATTTATCGGTTAATTCAGGTAATTGCCCTACAATAAACTTAATTAGAAGTAATTTGTATTACGACCCATCTGTTATTGATTACATCCGTAAATCGGGAGGAACGATTCATGAATTAGGATTATGGCACGAACGATTTGATTCAGGAGACCCTGGATTGATAATTGAAGGATTAAAGGTCAGCAGAAGTCCTAAAGATATTATACAGTCTAATGAAGTAGATTATTGGAACGCAGATAATCCAAACAGCGATAATCACTTATTTTACGCAGTTAGAAGTTTAACATTTTCCGAAGCAGGAGAGATTGTAGATTTCGAAATGTTAATCGGAAACGACTCAACATATACAGGTAGTCCTAATCCTGAATTTACTATATTAAATGAAGAATTTAAGTTACCACAACAGCCTGGATTAGCATATCCAGTTAGTGCAATGACACACAAACTATCGATAGACGGTAACTTTGTATCGGCATATAAGCCTTCAGATGCATCTGATTGGGTGGTAAGCGAGGTTAGCTTCTCAGGTAAGACGGGACAATACATCGACGAAGATACAGGCGTAAGCAATGGTACAATTGCATTCTTAATAAAAACACACTCATTACCTTGTGATACTTCTAGTGATGTAATTGAACCTTGGTCATCTAAGACATATCACATTGCTGAGGGAGGTGCAATCTAAAATATGTTTATACATGATTTAATCAAAATGGAATATGTTAGGCAAGGTTACTTACCTAATTATCCTTATCATCTTATATCAGACAGCGAAATGTTTGATGCTTTCCTGAATGTCAACGATTATGACTGGAAAGAGTTAGGATACGCACCTGCTGTAGGAACCGATAGTCCTGTACATATGGAGTATGCACTTATTCCTGAAGAATCCAACGGAGATGATTTAATTGATTGGATGTTAAACGGAAACGGATACATACGACTATACAACGATAATTACTTAGCTGTATACTGGAGTGATAGATATTTACAAAGTACATTATATGTCAATGAGGAAAAATTAACTCCTGAATCATATGGATGTTCGGCTGTTAATGATATAGAAGCACAGTTAATGACAAACTTACGCTTGAAGAACAATACTATCAATAAACTAAAAGTAGTAAGTAAAGATGAAGGTAAATATGTTACATTAGGAATTAGGATTGGACACGCTGAATGGGTCAAGGATTGCTATTTCAAAGATAACTACAGATTGCCTGATGATAGTTTATTTTCTGAATACGCTAAGCTAACTTCTGAGATATACTATCATATTAAAATGTATAAACAAGCTCAAGCTGATTATCAAACTTATGAAATGCCTGATTGGGTGTATTCATATATGTTAGGAAAAGTTATAAGTTATAATTCTCCTCAAGCAGATAGACACGATTTATTAGTAAGTCTTGGTGAAGACAACATAGATGATATTATAACAACACATGTTAATCAAAAGTGTTTAGAAATAAGCAAACAGTACATCAATAAATATCCTGAACAGATGCGAGAGCATAGACCTCCTACAATGTTTGGAGAGCCGCATGTATTGAAAAGCATCAGGATATCTAACAATTCATAGACATTTTAAGGAGGTAAATCAATGCAACTGCTTAAAATAAAAGAAAGTACTACATTATCAGACCTCAGTGATATAGTTGGTGAAGCTAATTTAGATAATGTATTAGCATTGAATAGTTTAACTAGAGAGCGTCAAATAGGCAAACAATTTAAACAAATATGCAATAATACTATAGAGAACAGCAGTGCCACTACCATAGAACAGAAATTAAATATACTTAATACATTGACTAAGGATTCAGACGTGTTCGAAGAAGTAGCACTAGGTACTGAAGAGGATTGGAAAGTTATAAATGGATTGAAGACATTACCTAGTCGACTTAGAATGCCTGATGCAGTCCAATTACCTTATTCATCGGATGTATTAGGTAATGATGTAACAATTCAACACGCTATATATAAGAAAGTAATAAAATCAGTTAGGTCAACAGGACAAGTTGACCCTTCTATATTCAATAAATATGATGCCAGTACTACTGTTAAAGGTGATATAAATAAGCAAGCGTCTTCTGGAAATGTTTTTCAATATTTTCATATCCCTTGGGGTCAAGTTGTACTGTACTCATCACTGGAAGGTGAAAGCAAGGATTTTCCTGTATATCCAGAGGAACTTAATGACGGAAGAGCAGCTAATTATACTCAAATGCCTGATATGCTTTACCAGTACGAACCTTGGCAAGTGTATCAAAGTTCAGGCCCTAGAACAGGAAGCTATACATTCAGTTTTCATAGAGATATGTGGACAGGAGACCATAAAGATGGGTTAGCGAACGAATTGATTAGATTCTGCGAAGCTAATTGTTATCCTGAATACAAAGGGTCTGCTGTAAATGTTCCAACTGTTTCATTATATATTGCAGGAAAAAACTTCATAACAGGTGTCCTTACTAGTGTGAATACTCATTGGTATGGCCCGATAGGGCACGATGGTTGGTACTTAGCTTGTGACTTAGAAATATCTATTACAGAAGTATCACCAGATAAATTAGATTATGCTACTGTGAAAGGTAAAAGTATAATAGGATAGGAGGCAATTTAGATTATATGTATATTCAAGACACGTTAAGTCCTTACATGGAACTTGAACATAGAGGTATTCAATATGCGAATTGCAGAGACTTTTCGCACATTTCAAGATATAAAGGTATGAGACAGATTGTCCATAATCCTAATGATAGTGATAGATTTATTGCATTAGAAAATTGTAATCCATTTTCTACTAGTTGCGATGTGGTGTATCATACAGTTAAAGAGATTGAAAGAAATAGATTAGATTTAATTGCAGATAAGTACCTAGGCTCAGCTTCTTACAGCTGGGTCATTGCATATTTCAACAGAATTTCAGACGGATTCAGTATAAGTCCTGGACAGAGGTTAGCAATTCCAAAAAATATATCATCATTATTTGCTACAGGTGAAATACTAGCGCCTATTTCTGCATTCCAATTAAATCTAGGTAGCGAATAAATGAGTTAAGTTAGGAGGAAACTAAATGAAAAAACAAGCATGGTGCAATTTCATGTTAGGCCTGTCTCTTATACACATCTGACGCTGCCG
>ENA-OZKW01000398-OZKW01000398.1-human-gut-metagenome-genome-assembly--contig:-NODE-398-length-12552-cov-4.994479_pt1 | contig 12552 bp, 7 predicted proteins | sample MGYA00244833_ERZ653778 | MGnify/ENA primary metagenome ERZ653778 (study PRJEB26926, sample SAMN06165284) | human gut metagenome | biome: ENVO:00009003; feature: ENVO:2100002; material: ENVO:00002003... | reverse complement strand
ACGAGATCAGCCTCGGTCTCGTGGGCTCGGAGATGTGTATAAGAGACAGGGATGCATCAGAACATAATTTCTAAGCGCTATAAGCAACAAAGTTAATGTCGTCATACGCTGTTGTCCATCTATAATCATATATTTTTGAACGCCTGTTGGCATTGCCTGTTCAGCAATATTAACTATTGAACCAACAAAATGTCCAGGCTTGCCATTTTTCTGCATATTTACAATATCATCCCATAATCTTTTACACTGCTCTTCTCCCCAGCTATAATATCTCTGATATACAGGTATTATAAATTGCTTATTGCCATTCAAAATTTCAAAAATATTACCCTTTCGTGCATCCATTAACAATCCCCTCCTAACTATTTTTACTTATTGTGTACATTGTTTTCCCCTCAGCAACATTAGCAAGTTTTGCCTCTTCACTATATCTAAAAGTACTGTCATGCTTTTCCATATAAGGCGCATCGCTATTATCCGTCCACAGCTCGCACTGACTTATTACTGTATTTATGGCAAAATCATAATCCTCTGGTGGGTAATCATGTTTCTTAAGCAGTCTCTTAACCATCTTTCGCATAGTTGCCCTTGCAGTTTCCTTCTTCTGCCAGTCTATGGTTCTATTCTTTCTGAGCATTTCCGTCAGTTCCTTGGTAAGCGCAATCAATTCATCATTTTTATAAAAATCTTTTATATGTTCCGGCTTTGTCAGCGCATCATAGAATGCCAATTCCTCCTGGGAAAGTCCAAGCTTCTGTCCATTCTTATACAGATTTGCAATCTCTTCAGCAGTCTCAAGAAGCTCTTTTATTACTTCCTCATTTGTTATAAGTCCGTTGTAATACGAATTCATAAGCTGCGCTATCTTCTCTGAAAACTTCTGCGACTGAACAACATTTGTTCTTTTGTATAAAGATACCTGCTCTGCCATGAGTTTTTTCAATATTTCCACAGCAATGTTCTTTTCTTTCATTTTGGATATTTCATCCAATACAGCCGGATCAAATAAGCTGAAGTTCTCTCCACCAGTCTTGCTACTGTCAAACAGATTGATTACACCCTCACTTTGAACTGCTGCCTTGAGCAGATCATTTATCTGGTTGTTTATCTCCTTAAGTGATAGTGTCTTTCCATCTGCACCGCCATATGTAATCTTGATAACTGTTGAACGAACCGCCTCCATATAGGCTGCCTCATGGCGTTCTTTCTCAGTAGTCATACTTGAACAGAGAGACTGGGACTGTCTTAACAGCATAGCCTCCTTCAAGAACAAATCCTTTCTGTCAGGTACCCTCGCATCAAGGACAAAATTCACTCCCTTGGTTATAAGTTTTGCCATAACAAGCGGCGAGCCATCTATAAATCCACTGAAATCAAATCCATGTAGCAGATCCTTGCACACCTGTAGTTTTTCCTGGAACTTAGGATATGCCACTTTAGCAATATTCATATCCCCATATCTATTTTGATCTCTCTTAGTGTATTCCTTCATGGCAGCTTTAAGTGCAGAAGCTATACCTACATAGTCAACAATAAGACCGCCTTCTTTGTCCTTAAACACGCGATTAACACGTGCTATTGCCTGCATAAGATTATACCCATGCATAGGCTTATATACATACATAGTCGCAAGTGACGGAACATCAAACCCTGTCAGCCACATATCCACTACTATTGCAATCTTCATTGGATCGTCATTATCTTTGAATTTTCTTGCAAGTTCTTCCTTATGTGCCTTGGTGCCAATTATCTCCTTCCAATCCTCTGGATCGTTGTTGCCACCAGTCATTACTACTCCAACCTTCTCTTTCCAATCAGGTCGTATCTCAAGAATTCTTCTGTATATCTTCATGGCTATTGTACGAGAATAGGCAACTATCATAGCCTTACCTGTAAACAGATTAGCCCTGTACTTCTCGTAATGCTCCACAATATCATCACATAATGACGCAATAGTTGAATCAGCGCCGAGGACACTCTCCATTTGTCCCAGCATCTTCTTGCTCTTCTCTATCGTTGCTTTATCGGACTGCTGCTCAAGAATATCATAAGTCGAATCAATAAGTGCAAGCGTATTCTCATCAAGTTTCAGATGAACAACTCTGCTCTCATAATACACAGGTCTGGTCGCTCCATCTTCAACCGCCTGCGTCATATCATAAATATCTATATAATCGCCAAATACCTCCCTGGTGTTTCTATCTTTCGCTGATATTGGCGTTCCGGTAAATCCTATAAACGTAGCGTTCGGCAGGGCATCATGTATGACTCTTGCATTTCCTACAACAGTATGTGCCTCTTTCTCGCCTGCCTGATTCTCGGATAATACAATCTTCTCCTCAAATCCATACTGGCCACGATGGGCCTCATCCGCCATAACCACAATGTTTCTGCGTTCTGAGAGAGGTTTCTCGCCCCGCTCAAACTTGAACATAGTTGTGAAAATAATACCATTTGCACTTCTGCCATCAAGGAGTGACTTAAGATGTTCCTTACTCTCCGCCTGAACAGGAGTCTGTCTGAGGAAATCTGCACACTGAGAAAACTGTGCATAGAGCTGATCGTCCAGATCAATACGATCTGTCATTACGACTATGGTAGGGCTATCAAGTGCCTCCTGCAGCAAATGTGCATAAAATACCATAGAGAGTGACTTACCTGAACCCTGTGTATGCCAGAACACACCACCTTTTCCGTCTGTTCTTGTTGCAATCTTTGCCCTCTCTATAGCTTTTCTAACTGCGAAATACTGATGATATCCCGCAAGCACCTTAAATCTACCAGTACCCGTTCCTGAAAAAAGTATAAAGTTCTTCAGTATATCAAGCAGTCTTTTCTTCTGAAACATTCCCTCATAGAATGTCTCAAATTCCGCAAACCCGCTCTCTTCCTTACTTCCATCCTTGCATTTCCAATCCATAAATCTATCAAGTCCGGATGTTATAGTTCCAGCTTTATTCGATGAAAGATCACTGATTACACATATCGCATTGTAATAAAACAGAGATGGGATGTCCTTGATATAATTACGAATCTGCTTATATGCATTCTCTACTCCTACCTCATCCTTAGAAGGACTCTTAAGCTCCATCAACACAAGTGGCATGCCATTTATAAACAGAATAATATCCGGCCGCCTGTTATTGCCATTCTCAACAAATGTATACTGATTCACCACATAGAAAGTATTGTTGTCTATCTTCTCATAGTCAACCAATTTCACTATAGTTGCCTGTTCCTCGCCATTCACAAAGAACTTCACTGTAATTCCATTCTGCAGATAGTCCATAAATATCGTATTTTTCTGCAACAAGCTTCCAGTATCAAATGTCTTAAGCTTATTAATAGCTTCTTCTATGGCATCTACAGGCAATCCCCGATTGACACGCACCAAACTATCTCTAAGTACCGAATCCATCAATGGGCTGGTGTAATCCCTGTCAAAATCCGGTGCATAGATATGGTCGTATCCCATATTCTCGAACAACTCTATTATCGCTTGTTCATATGTATCTTCTGTAAATAAACCCGGCATTTAGTCCCCTCCCCTTTGTGTTGTGTTTTGTAGAGCAAATAAAAATTTATCTTTTCATGTATATTGATTATCGAACATATGTTTGTTATAATATAAGAGGTGCTACCCTATTCGGTAGGCGGTTAGCCTTCGCCACAGGAGTTTATAGCCTGTGTTTACATAGATACATCCATTTACGGAAATCTATTACGGAGGTTTGTGCTTATGCTTACAACGGAACTTTTTATAGCCATCATCAGCTTATGCATAACATGCTTTGCTCTTGGTTATGCCGTTGGCTCTAAGAGCAATGATAAGAAATAAGACAAAAAAATAACCGCCCGGTCCTGAGAAAACTTGGCGGTTATTTCTTGTCAACAATATCAGGGCTAACCGTCTATCGGTAGCACCTCTTTACACTTATATTAGCATTTAACCGCTTTTATGTCAAATATATCGTTTTTATTATTAAAGTATAATTATAACAATTACCATTTGTCGGAGTAACTAAATATCCAAATCCGATACGTCGAGCTCGCCTGACATAAGTTTTGGAAGTAAGCTATCTCTTAATGCAGTTAATTGTTTATTCTCTTCATCCAACTTACTTATCATATCTAACAGAGCCGACGTCTTTTCATTAAACTCATCCACCTGTGACTCATCTGGATAGTTAATTGCCGAAAGTGATGCCGCAGTCCTAGACACTTCATTCACCTTTACAACAGTCTCATCCGACGATGTAACCGCATACTCATGTATGTCCGCTCTCGTTGGCCAATCCATTATATTTATACTCAGTTCCGCTCCAATTTCATACTCACTTGGTGAAGTAGTCCTGTTATCGCTGTCCTTCTCCTGCCAATACACATATCTGATACTGGTAGGAAGTGACACGATCTTCTCATATCCGCACTTTGAACACGTCTCTACTGTCTGGCTTTTACCCTCATCTGCCTCTGATATGACATACTCATGTCCCCCCTGATCTGCCACATTGAACGTGTATTCCTGACAAATTGAGCTGTCATATTTATGAACTATTCTTATGGTTACATCACCTGTTCCGACCGCCGTAAGCTTAGCATCATATCTTCTATAAGAAGATTCCGGATCACTCACTTTTACAATACCTTCATCCGATGATGTAACTATAAACTCAGAGTTGTCGACCTTCGTTGGTGCATAATCTACTTCCAGATTGATCTCATCACCTACTTCCACATCAGCAGGCTTGTAATATCCATTACTATCACTCCACCATACAGTACGTGTTATTGCCGTCGGGATTGTCACCGTTTTTGTCGTCCCGCACTTTGAACAAATTTTTTCTGTCTCTCCAGATCCCGGTTCTGCCTGACTTATTACATAGTCATGACCACCCACATCTGTTACCGACACAGTGATTACCCTCTTCATATCCGGATTCACGACCGGATATACAGTAACCGTCGTCTCACCTATCTTATTCATATGGAATGTTCCAGCATAGTTAGACGAAGGGGTATACGAAATAATAGACGGGTCTGCTATATCAAACACGAATTTGTCATCGGATTTGCTATCTGATGCCGTCGAGAAAGATATGTATGTCTCTATATCCTTTCCTACTTCGAACTCCTGATCATATGTGGCTGATGAAGCAGTTTCCGATAATCTCCAGTACACGTACATCGTCTTTGGTCCTGTTACTTTACATCTCGTACATACGCCATCTGTAAAGCTATGCCCAAGAGCCGGAACCTCATCCTCTATCTTTTTGTAGCCACATTTAGCGCATGTGTATACTGTTCCACCTGTCTCTGTACATGTGGCCTCTTTTTTCACACCTTCACCATACACATGCTCTGTGCATGCATCATACCGCTGTCCAAGCAGCTTATCCAGCTTGGCCTGCGCTGCATCCACCTTTTTCTGCCACTTCTCCGGATCTACAGTCTCATAATATTCATCAAACAGCTTCTCAAATTCAGCTATTGTGTACACCTCATATTTGCTAGTATAGTTTGAAAGCTTGCTTGCATTGAAGCATGAAGTATTGCCATACCTGCCATAGAGTGTGAATCCGACTCCCATCACCTGATCTGCTGCCCAGAACATATTGGTATAATGTCCAACCGTGACTCCCTCCGAATCCGCCTTTTGTTCAACAGCTGTAAGCTGACTCTGCGAAGTTATGGATGAATATCCCAGCTCATCCCTTATCTTGTTAAAAGATGCCTTCTCACTGTTCCATCCTGCCGCCGGATCAGTATATCCAAACGCCAGATTCTCACATGACACCTGAAGAAGTGAATGATTTGTGAGTCCTGCACCTCTGTCCGCGCCTGACTGTGCCACCGCCATGAAATAGAAATTAGTCTTAGCCGCATTCCTCTTCATTGCCCCGACATAGTTTTCGTCTGTGTCCCTTAACGAATTAATTTTATTCAATACCGCAAATGTCGCCTTTGTGTTTTCAAGCGATATGGCGTCTTTCTTATCTCCGGTAACAACAACCTTGTTATTTCTCGATTCCGGAAGGCCTGTATTATTTCCACCAGCCCACTTGGAGAAATCTTCCTCACATGCATTCTGCAGGACATTCTTAGCCCAATCCAGATCATTTTTCTGTTTTGTTGTCAAGTCGTTCTTCGCAAGCATCCAGTCTACAAAGCCTATAGAGCCCTGATCATATACAGCCTGCACTTCACTCTGATCTTTCTTCACCTGTTCCAGCTCACTCTGAGCCTCTTCTATCTGCTGGTCAAGGGTACTGGCCTTAACAGTCTGAATACCTGTCGTCTGAATACCTGCCGTCAGCATCAGCACTGCACACATTACCACTGTTGCTGCTTTTTTACACAGTGTCCTTCCCGATAAGCTTCCTTTTCTTTTCATAATCTTTGATACTCCCCCTTTTTTCACATTCTATTTATATTACCCCTTTACCCACATGTACTCCGGCGCGCCCATGCAGGGGATTTATTATAAAATAAGGAGACTCATTATAATAATAAACAAGTCTCCTTATCCAGTATAATATACTATTTTATTTCTCCTTGAAGGTGAACTCTTCATTCGCAAGCTTGAATCTGATACCATCTATAAGCATCATATCCGTTCCGCTGCTTATGATCTTGCCACCAAGGTAAGTGTGGTTGGTCGACTTGTTATCTCTCAGATAGTACACGCCGTTGACATTGATAATGTAAGCATGGCGGCGGCTGACTGAATTGTTGTCAGTTACCTGATAGTCAACTCCCTGTGTAGACTTACCGATACAGAATATCGGCTTGTCGATCCTTATCCTCTCACCTGTTCTGGTTCTTATGATGACCGGGCCGCTCTTGCCACGGTTGTTGGCCGTGAGAACTGTTGTCGAACCGTCATCGTTGTCATCAAATCCAATATCATTTGATGAGAAATCCTTAACTTCCTTTGCAAGCTTGAATGAAGAAGTTGTAACATGAGGAGTCTCAGGAACCTCTACCTTAGCCACATTGACCGGGCTGACTCCCGCTGACTTCATAAGCTCCTGCTCATCCTCAGGATGTGCTATATTGTCATTCTTCAGGTCTGTTATAAACTTATAAAATTCTGACAGATAAAATGTAGGATTGTGATCAAAGTATTTGATAAGCTCATATCCGGCATCGGATGCCTTCTTATTCGCAAACTTCATATTGCCCATAAGATCCCTTATAAACTTCTCCATATTACATCTGTCCATAGGCTTATCTATAGGCAGGAATATGAGCTGAACAGCCATATTCTGGAAGTCTATATACATATATCCCTTATTCAGTATAACCTTTCCAATGGACAGATCATTCGCCTTGAGATACATGAGCTGATCTGCAATACTGAATATCAGATCAACCAGCTCATCCTTGTGTATCTTCTTCTCAAGGAACTGATTCATGGTAGTCATGGCTGGAATAGAATATGTCAGAGCTCTCTGACCATCTATATATTCCTCATGGCAGAACGCATTATTGCCCACAAACTGAGCATTGTACAGCTCTACCTCATTGTGAAGAACCTCTACATCGTCTTCAATCTTAAAGTACAATTTGTACTCATCACACAAATACATCTTATCACTCATATAAAACCCTCCGATATTTATCGCACGATATCCATGTAAGTCCCGGAGTCAATTATTCTACTGTAACTGACTTTGCCAGATTACGTGGCTTATCTACGTCCAACCCCTTTGCATCGGACGTGTAATACGCTATAAGCTGCAGGATGACAGCAGCCGAAAATACCGTGAACAATCCATCCTGCTTTGGTATGGATATGTGTTTGTCACATACATCTTTATCATTGTACTCTTCATCCATGCTGACAAGAATGACGTATGCGCCTCTTGCCTTAACCTCGCGTATATTGGAAATCATCTTTCCGTATACAGATTCCTGTGTAGCCAAAGCTATGACCGGAACGTTCTCAGTTATGAGTGCTATCGTTCCATGTTTTAACTCCCCTGCCGCATAAGCCTCAGCGTGAACATAAGAAATCTCTTTCAGCTTCAGTGCACCTTCCAGTGACAGTGTATAATCCAGTCCTCTTCCTATGAAGAATGCATCCGGAGCCATCTTTATATAGTTTGCAACTGTCTTTACTTCATCTGCCTGCTTGAGTGTCTCCTCTATCACCGGGATAACGCCCTGAAGCTGTCTGATGAATGCCTTTGCCCTGTCCTCAGAGTATATACCCTTGACATAGCCAAGTCTGCATCCAATGAGATACATTGCAGCCATCTGTACCGAATATGCCTTGGTACTTGCAACTGCGATCTCAGGACCGGCATGTGTATAAAGGACGTAATCGCTCTCTCTGGCGATGGTCGATCCCTTTACATTGACTATGGACAGAACCTTTGATCCACATCTCTTGGCAAGTCTGAGTGCCTCGAGTGTGTCAATAGTCTCTCCTGACTGTGATGTAACTATTACGAGAGTCTTTTCATTTATGAGTGGTTCCTTGTATCTGAATTCTGATGCTATCTCAACATTAACAGGAATCTTTAACTCCTTCTCAATCATGGCCTTGCCGACTATTCCGGCGTGCATAGCTGTTCCGCATGCAACCACTGTGATGTTCTCAAGATTCTTAAACACCTCATCATCGATGCCGTCCTCAGTGAAATCAGGAAGCTCATTCACTATACGAGGAGTTATCGTGTTTCTCAGTGCCTCTGGCTGCTCATAGATCTCCTTCAGCATAAAGTGCGGATATCCACCCTTCTGAGCTGCCGTTATGTCCCATGTTATCTTGAGCATCTCCGGCTCTACCATGTTCCCCTTCATGTCTTCTACTTTGATGCCTGTGCTTGAGAGTGTCAGTATATGATACTCCGGCACAACAAAGTATTCCTTTGAAAATGATATTATCGCTGTGAGGTCTGATGCAATGATCGATCCCTCATCTGTGTATGAAGCGATCATCGGACTTACATTTCTCACTGCGTATATCTTGCCCGGTCTGTCTGCAAACATAATGCAGAGTGCAAATGAACCGGCTATAGCCTTAACAGCCTTTCTGATAGTCTCGATGGGATTGCCATCGTACAGTGTGTCCAGAAGTGCTGCTACTACCTCTGTGTCCGTCTCGGATACCAACCTGTCGGCCAGTCCGTATTCTCTCACAATGTCGTTATAGTTCTCTATAATTCCATTATGTATAAGTGCCACATCTCCGCACCTATGTGGATGTGCATTCACATCCGTAACTCCGCCGTGAGTAGCCCATCTCGTATGGCCTATTCCACAGGTTGATCTGTACACAGGACTGTCGTCGCTGCACATCTCCCTGAGGTCTTCCACTCTGCCGGCTTTCTTCTTGATCGTCAGTGTATCATCATCATTAAGCAGTGCTATTCCCGCACTGTCATATCCCCTGTACTCGAGCTTTGCCAGTCCGTCAATAAGAATGTCCTTGGCTGGTTTCTTTCCTACATATCCTATGATTCCACACATATTAAATTAATCTCCTTTCGGCTTATAACCACGCTGTATACTGATAATATTATAATATGGCGCACTTAAAAAAGGTGAAACCACCATACATAACAGCTATGGGTGTCTGGTCATGATTCTTTGTTTTGGAGTTACCCCCATATTTGGATATCATGTGCGCATCCAGACTCTGCGTGAAGGCATCCGCCGAATATTCGATAACCTTCAACCTCGTTATCCCTGAAAGCCAAAGCCCAGGGGTCATGGCGCTAAGATTTCTAAATCTTTCCAAAGGCACACTCCTCCTGTCCGTGCACCTAACAAAATTCTATCATGAAACATCTAATAAATCAATGCAGAAAGGCCTCTGCGTATAATCTTTGTAACATAAAATTTACTTCAGCTTTATAAATAAAAACAGGGAAACACCACGGATCCCGGCCGTGTGCCCAGCCTGTGATGCTTCCCTCATTATATCCACTATTTTATATCTTAGCTTATAAAGCATCCACCTGGGAAGTCCTTCTCGGTGGTCAGGAGTGACAGATTACCCTCAGGATCCTCTGCGCACAGAAGCATACCCTCTGATACGACTCCGGCAAGCTTGCATGGCTTGAGGTTTACTATAGCCACAACCTTCTTGCCAACCATATCCTCAGCGGAATATGTACCCTTGATTCCGGACACAATCTGCTTCACATTGTTCTTTCCAAAGCTTACCTGTGAACAGAGAAGCTTTCTGGAGTTTGGAACCTCCTCACAGGAAACGATCTCGCCGATCATGAGCTGCATCTTCTGGAACTCCTCAATGCTTATCTCCTGCTTGTCAACTACATCAGGATTGGCCTTGAGTGCCTGAACCTTTGCCTCTGCGATCTTGATCTTCTTGGTCTCAGCAGAATTCTCCTTCTCTTCCTTCTGCTTCTTGGCCTGCTCATACATGGACTCCTTCTCCACTGGAGCGAACTCGGCAACCTTAGCCATAACTTCCTTCACGTCAAGACGTGCGAATAGGATCTCAGGCTGCTCTGTTACCTTTGTTCCTGACTTGTACAGACCAAACTTTCCAAGCTCTGTGACCTTTCTCTTCTCGGTATTGAGCTGTGCCATGATCTTCTCAGTTGTCTCAGGCATATATGGCTCAAGGAGTGTTGCACCTATAACGATGCTCTCGACAAGGTTGTACAGAACTGTGTTCAGTCTGTCCTTCTTGTCCTCCTCCTTTGCGAGTGCCCAAGGCATTGTCTCATCTATGTACTTGTTGCATCTCTTGAACAGTGCAAATATCTCTGTGATTGCATCTGCAACCTTGAGCTTATCCATGCACTCTGCAACCTTGTATCTGCAGTCCATAACGACCTTCTTAAGATCCTCATCGACAGGCTCTGTGACATTAGTATTGGTCACAACGCCGCCGAAATACTTGTTGGACATTGATATGGTTCTGTTGACCAGGTTGCCAAGTGTATTCGCCAGCTCTGAGTTAAGTCTCTCAACCATGAGCTCCCATGAGATAACTCCATCATTCTCAAATGGCATCTCGTGAAGAACAAAGAATCTGACAGCATCCACGCCAAATATATTGACCATATCGTCAGCGTACATTACGTTGCCCTTCGACTTACTCATCTTGCCATCACTCTGGAGGAGCCAAGGATGACCGAATACCTGCTTTGGAAGCGGAAGTCCGAGTGCCATCAGCATGATAGGCCAGTAAATGGTATGGAATCTCAGGATATCCTTGCCGATCAAGTGAAGATCTGCCGGCCAGTATTTATAAAACTTCTCATCGCTCTTTCCATCTACGTCATATCCAAGTCCAGTTATGTAGTTTGAAAGTGCGTCAACCCACACATATACAACGTGCTTTGGATCAAAGTCCACTGGAATTCCCCACTTGAATGATGTTCTTGAAACACACAGATCCTGAAGTCCCGGCTTAAGGAAGTTGTTAACCATCTCGTTACGTCTTGACTCAGGCTGTATAAACTCAGGATGCTGCTCTATATGCTTCATGAGCTTGTCCTGATACTTGCTCATCTTGAAGAAGTATGCCTCCTCCTTGGCCTCCTGAACAGGTCTTCCACAGTCTGGGCACTTGCCATCTATGAGCTGTCCATCTGTAAAGAACGACTCGCATGGTGTACAGTATTTTCCTACATAATGTCCCTTATATATATCACCCTGATCGTACAGCTTCTTAAATATCTTCTGTACCTGCTTCTCATGGTAATCATCTGTTGTACGGATAAACTTGTCATATGAAGTATTCATGAGATCCCATATTCTCTTGATCTCACCTGATGTCTCATCAACGAATTCCTTTGGGGTCTGCATGTTCTCAAAAGCCTTGTTCTCAATCTTCTGTCCATGCTCATCTGTTCCTGTCATGAATCTTACATCATAACCTGCGAATCTCTTGTACCTTGCAATGCTGTCAGCCAACACGATCTCGTAGGTGTTGCCTATATGAGGTTTACCTGATGCATATGCAATGGCGGTTGTAATATAATACGGTTTTTTTGCCATTTCAAAAACCCTCCTTGATAAAACTACAAACACGAATGAAATGTCTGCGCTATTTTTTCTGGCAATCTTATGTGGCCAGATAACAAAAATTATATGCCTTTTTTGTGCAAATTGTCAACAGATTCCATTTGTTTTTATACAGTTTTTGCAACCTTCATCTCTAAATAAAATTATGTCTTTTTTTTCGGATTTCTTTTGTGCTATAGTATGTCCGAACAGTGCGATCATGTAATACCGCACGACACATCTGCGGATCTGCCGTCATCTGTTACTGTTTAAAATTATACTTTTATTATTGAGGTTATTCTGTCATGAAATTTTTTTTAACGAAAACACCTGTTGTTATCACACTTGCACTCATCTGCTGTGCCTTATGGGGAAGTGCGTTTCCCTGCATCAAGATAGGCTACCGTATGTTTGCGATCGGCGGAAATGATACCGCATCCCAGATCCTGTTCGCCGGCATCCGTTTTCTGCTCGCCGGACTTATGGTTATCCTTATCTGCAGCTTCATATATCTGTCTCTTATACACATCTCCGAGCCCACGAGACCGAGGCTGATCT
>ENA-OZKW01000367-OZKW01000367.1-human-gut-metagenome-genome-assembly--contig:-NODE-367-length-13063-cov-4.947417_pt1 | contig 13063 bp, 12 predicted proteins | sample MGYA00244833_ERZ653778 | MGnify/ENA primary metagenome ERZ653778 (study PRJEB26926, sample SAMN06165284) | human gut metagenome | biome: ENVO:00009003; feature: ENVO:2100002; material: ENVO:00002003... | reverse complement strand
GTGTATAAGAGACAGGTATTAATAAAGTATTAATAAAGTAGTAGGGGGTTGAATTTTTCTCTAATATATATTATAATATATGTGTAGGTAGGAAATATAACATATCAAAACATATATCTTATCAAAATATATCAAAGTATACGGAGGAAAATACAATGGCAAACGCATTTTCAGAAACAAGAAACTTATTCATTATTCATACAGGTTATACTAAACCGTTGACTTATGAACAGTGGGAATCAACTCACGATGACGATAAGGCAGCGGTTTTATTTGTGCAGTTTTATGAACAAATTACATTAGCTTGGTACAAAACAAAATCATTCTTCGCATTAGAGGAAGATGGAGTTTCAACAGTTCTTCAGTACTTAGTTAAGAATGTACCTGTTATCTTAAAGAATCCTAAGCGTTTTTCAGCAAGTTACATTTATAAAGTAGCATACAATTGCTTGTATTGTATCAGCCATGATATCAAGAGGGACATTGACCGATACGAAAATGAAACATCTAACATTGTAATGTCTGGAGATACAGAATTAGATTTATTTGATACAGTATCAAATAAAATTGATTTTGACGAAAAATCGATGGAAGAAAAATTCTGGGCAGTAATTGAAGATTCAGGCTTAAGTACTATGAAAGTAGTAGAACACATTTTAAATGAAACACCTCTTAAGAAAAATAAATTACATCCTTCTGTATTGAAGAATGTAGCTATCTTGCATGATGCTGATAAGTTAGCTCAGGAATTAAGCAAGAAGAAGACAGCAGCTGATAAGAAAGAATACATGGCTAGATTAACAAGTGCTGAAATCAAACAGAACAATTATAACATTGACCCACTTAAAGATATTGAAGTTTCTGTTTCAGAAGCTGAAGAAATCATTGAACAGTTGAAATCTAAGTTAGCTAAGTTCAAAAAGTATTACAATATGTAGTAGTTAGTAAGTCATAGGGCATAGTATATAAACAGTATGAATCGTTATATACTATGGCCAATAAAATAAACATATCAAAAAACAAAGATGGAGGTAAATAATATGGCTTTCAAGAAAGTAAAAGATTATAATGAAGAAAAATTTGGAGGATATTTCTTGCTCAGAAATGATATGGATTCTGCAGATGTAGTATTCCTATATCAGAGTCCTGATGATGTATTAGTTGCTGATGTTCATTACATTAAATCAGCTAATTATTCAGGATATGTACATTGTTGTGGTAGAAGTTGTCCAGCTTGTAGTAAGGGAATTAGAACTCAGACTAAGCTGTTCATTCCGCTTTACAATATAACAGCAGATGAAATTCAGTTCTTTGATAGAAGCATGAGATTCGAGCCTCAGTTACAGCAGGATGTTTTTGCTAACTATCCAAATCCAAGTGAATTTGTATTCAGAATTACTCGTCATGGCGCAGCAGGTAGTGTAGATACTACTTATGAAATCCAGGCAATCGGTAAGAATACATTTAAACCATTTGCACAGATTCTTGTAGAGAAGGGAATTACTCTTCCAGAACATTACAATACAATCTGTAAAGAAGTAAGTGCTCATGAATTACAGAACATGTTAATCTCAGGAGATAGACATAGTTCCGGATATTCACCTAATGAGGATTATCAGTATAATGCTACTCCAAGAGAAACTGTTTCTCAGCCTACAGTAGCTACACCTACTTCATACATTCCACCTGAAACATTACCAGAGACAGAACCTAGCATTGATATGCCTTATGACCGTCCTGATATTGGAGCAGATGTAGTAACTGAATCTGGTACTGATACAGAGGATTTAGGAGACCCTGAATTCTAAATTAAACTGAACATAGTAAACACATTGGCCAGCAAGTTTATTATTACATGATAATCTGCTGGCTTCATGTATGTTACTAAATAAAAACTAAAAGAGGAGGTAAAATAAACATATGGGATTATTTAGTCCTGCACAGATTGATAAAATCAACAAAGTAGCAGCTAAAAGTAAAGAAGTACTTAAACCCCCTAAGTCTAATTCAAGCAAAGGCATGAATAGTGAGCTCAATGAAATCTCAAATAAGTTAATCGAATATTTCAAAGACTCGCCGGCCATACTCATAACTACTGTTGAAGAATTACATGATTACATATCTAAATGTATTGAATATGGATATGCTGGAATTGATACAGAAACAACTGGATTAGATAGAATACATGATACAATTGTAGGCTTTTCTATTTACTGTCCGAGTCAGCCTGAAGCTTATATTCCATGTAAACATCTTATACCTATATTTGATGAACCTTATAAGAATCAGTTAAGTTATGAAGAATGTGGTGAAGAATTACAGCGTTTAGTTGATGATAATACACGATTAATCTTTGCTAATGCTGATTTCGATATTGCAATGATTTATAAGGATTTCAAAGTAGATTTAGTCGATATATGTTATTATGACGTTATCTTGGCTTGGAGATGCTTGAAAGAGAATGAAAAAGATAATGCATTGAAGACATTATACAATAAGTATGTATTGAAGGGAAAAGGTGACCCTATGAAGTTTAGAGATTTCTTCTCTCCTAAGCTATTCCCGTATTGTAAGCCTATTGTAGCACGTCTTTATGCTGCTAATGATGCTAAAATTACATTTGAATTGTTCTTATGGCAGTTGCCTTATGTAACTAAATCAAATGCTAAATGTCAGAAAAACCGATTAGAAAAGATTGCTGATTTAGTTTGGAATATTGAGTTCCCAATGATTAAAGTATGTGCAATGTTACATAGAGTAGGAGTATATTTGGATAATGATACAGCAATTTCTTTGAAGGATAGATATAATTCTAGATACAAAGAAGAGAGCGATAAGTTACATAAGATTGTTCAAGAACTCATAAACAACAAAGATATTGCACATAATAGTCGCCGTCCATTCAGAACTGGAGCAGATTTCAATCCAAACAGCACCGTACATGTTAAGTACTTAGTCAATAAGTTGTTAGGTTCTCAAGCAACTAGCACAGGCAAGGAAGTACTTGAGAAATTAAATCAGCCTTCTACAGACCAAATACTTAGAGTAAGAGGATTAGTTAAGTTGCTTTCGACTTATGTAGAGAAGTTACCTAACAATACAACTTCAGATAGCCGAATTCATGCAACTTTTAAGAGCATAGGTGCCGATACAGGACGAATGTCATCGGCTGACCCTAACATGCAGAATATTCCTTCGCATGCAACAGATATCAGACACATGTTTAGAGCTACTCCTGGATATGTAATGATGAGCAGTGACTATTCACAACAGGAGCCAAAATTAACTGCATTTGCAGCACAGGAACCTAAGATGATTGAAACATTCCAGAAAGGTAAGGATATTTATGCAACAATTGCGTCTATTGCATTTAATCTGCCTTATGAGGAATGTCTAGAATTTCATCCAGAAACTCATGAATATCAGCCTGATGGTAAAGCAAGACGTTCTGTAGCTAAGGTCTTAGTATTAGGCATTAACTATGGAATGTCTACAGAGTCTATCGGTCAAGATTTATGGGGAGATGATAAGAGTATGTCTGATGAAGAAAGGACTAAGAAGGCTCAGAAAATTTTTGATGCTGTAATGTTAGGTTTCCCTCATCTCAGAGATGCTATATTAGGAGCTCAACATAAAGCCAGAACATTAGGGTATACAGAAACTATATTAGGAAGACGAAGACATCATCCTGATATGCAATTACCTGAATTTGAATTTGAAGCTATGCCTGGATATGTTAATCCAGATATAGACCCATTAGATGTAAATACACTCAGTAATAAATCAGCTATACCTGATAGGATAGTTGAACAGCTTAGAAAAGAATTCAAAGGGTACAAGTACTATGGTCAGATAGTCAAACGAACTAAAGAGTTGTATGAGCAGAAAATCAAGGTAGTAAATAATAGATACAGGATAAGTGAAGCTTCTCGACAAGTTTGGAATGCTGTTATTCAAGGAAGTGCTGCTGAACTTACAAAGATGGCCATATTGAAACTGACTAACAATCCTGAATGGAATGAAATTGGAGGTCGTTTTTTAGTACCTGTTCATGATGAATTAATTGTAGAAGTGCCTTTCGAGAAGAGAGCTGAAGGTGCTAGAATTCTTAAAGAATGCATGGAAGGTGCAGGAGATTTCTTACCATTTACTATTTCTTGTGATATTGAAGAAACTTTTAGATGGTACGGATTAGCTGTAGATGATATATTATCATTTGATAAGCCAAAAGATATGAACAAGAATACTTGGTCAGAATCTAATATCAAGTGGTTACAAAGTAGGCTGTTTGAATGTGAATATTTGTTACCTATTTTGAAAGATAAAGAAGGTAACAAGCCTATCGGAATTGCAGCTCATGGAGTGAATGGGGTTTGGACAGTTGAACTTGACAACTGTATCAACAGTTACTTAACTCGATTCAATGTAACTGAGCAGGATTTCTTGGAAGATATTGACAAACGTGTTGTTTACGGAGATACAAATCGCTAAATCGTTATAATATCTGTAAACTAATTGAATGTCAATTTATATCAATTGAATTAAAAGATGGAGGTAATATTAAATGAAATTCAATGTTTCGACTAAACCATTAGTCAATGCACTTAATTTAGGTGTAATAAGTCAGAACGTGTCAAAATACTATCAGAAAAGCTGTCTTGCACAGATTACAGCAAGTAGACACGATTTAAAAATCAACTTAGAAGCGGATGGAATTGTTTCAGAATTGAACCTAAAAGGTTCTGGAAACGAAGATTCTGTACATACAATATTTGTAGATTGTTTATTGCTTAAACAGTTAGTTTCAACATTTGAAGCAAGCGTCACAAGTATTGAATATGTAGAGGGCGGTGTTGTATTACATTCAGGTAATTCAAAATTTACTTTGCCTGAGATGTTAGATGACGGAGAACTAGAATTAAAGGCTCCTATTTCTACATTGCCTGAAGGCTGTCAGACTATTGATATTGATAGCAATGATTGGAAATTCATCAAAGACCACCAGATGTATGCTATTGCAATGTCATTCGTTCAGCCTGTTTATACTAATGTGTGGTTAAGTGAAAACAAAGATGTAATTGTAGGCGATTTTGATAATGGATTATTTACACATAGCTTGAAAAATAAGTTGAACAATACTTGTCTTATCAAAGGAACAATTGTTAACTTAATCAATTCACTCCCTGAGGGAGCTACACTTGTTAGTCCTGATGGAAAATCTTATTTAATAAATGTTGCTACTGATGGATTCACTTACAGAGCACAGTTTACTCCTAGTTATGAGTCAGATGAAGGTGTTGGAAGTTACAATGCTGAAATCATATTAGGAACTATGATTAAAGACGAATCTAAGGCTGTTAAAATCAACACTGAAGAAGTTAAGAAAGCATTGGGACAGGCTAACTTATTGAATTCAGGAGGAGATAGTAAGATTGAATTCAGTGTAAAGGGCGGAAATGCTATATTGCATGATAACAATATTGAATGTAGAATGCCTGTGGATAATCAGGAACTTGAGTATTCGTTGCCACTTGCAACAAGCTTCATAACAGCTGTTATCTCTAATCTGGATGAAGAAATTGCAAATGTATGTCCTGTTTATGACGGTGATAACGCTATCGGATTAGTTTTTTGGACTAATAACATGACAGTCGCACTAGGCGGTGCAGACGAAATATAGGAGGTTGAATATGGCATTTAGACCTGCAAACTTTGCACGTCTTGCAAGATTCAATTCAGCTACGAGCAGTGATTTTTTAGATTTATATACTGATACAGTTGATAATGAAATCATTGCTCAAAATGCTGAGCCTAAGCATCAAACATTTGCACCTAGTGCATTCAGATGTCCTAGAGTAAGTTGGTTCCGATTACGGGGAGTGCAACCTGATAAGCCAGCCAAGCCTGATAGAGTAATGCAATTTACAGCAGATATTGGTACAGCTTGTCATGAACTTATTCAAAGCAGATTATCTACTGCACTTAAAGATGATTGGATTGATGTAGGTAAATATTTAGAAGAGAGCAAGGTGCAGTATAAGTATGAACTTGAAAAATCTGGATATGAAACTCACATAGAAATATTTGACCCACCTGTACGATTTGCATGTGACGGAATAGTCCGATGGCGAGGAGAATATTATCTTTTAGAGATAAAAACATCAGAATTTAGTAGTTGGGACGAGTTAACTTCTGCTAAACCACAACACATTGACCAGATTAAATTTTATGCTACATTACTTAATTTAGATAAAGTACTTGTAATGTATCAAGATAGACAATATGGAGAGATAAAATGCTATGAAATGCACATCTCTTCAGTAGATAAACAAGAAATATTAAATAAGATAAAGTATGTGCAAGAGATGGTAGAGTGTAATTTAGCTCCAAGTAAATTACCTAAAGATGACCCTTGGTGTACAGCTGCCCATTGTCCATATTATCAAAAATGTAAAGAATGGTAATCAGCATATGCTTATGCTGATTATTTTTATAGGAGGTATAAATAAATTGAATATTGTTAAACCTAATGTTTCCGTAATTAAACATGACGGCAATCCTTATAGAATCATAGAAAAGATAGGCAGAATATGCTATAAATCAGAAGATAAGATTACTTCAGTGGAGCATGCTGCTAAGTTTGTTAACATGCTGATTAAGCGTAATCACACAGCAATGTTAGAGCATGAACACATCTATTTTATTTGCACACCTAATGTATCAGAAGCTTTCAAGGAAGTTCTAGATGTAGAGGCAATGAGATACTTCAATGTTTCACGACACGCAATATCAGGTTCATTTAGGGCATTTTTTGAATTGTTTAAACATTACTTATCTAAGAACATAGAACTGATAAATGCACTTTATATACTTTCGCATAAGTTCTATCCTGATATATTTGATTCTGAATACATCAGGAAACCTAAACATTTAGATAGAATCAATTCTTACTTAGATGTATGCCAATTACAGCTACATACTAGTAGAGATACTTTTGTTTCTGAACTCAGAGCAGAGATGAAAGATAGAAATGAGATAGATATAGACGAGGTTATTTCTAAACATCTAATACATACATTAGTATTTACATGTGATAGAGGTGTATCTCATGAATTAGTACGACATAGGAACTGTGGATTTGCTCAAGAGAGTACTAGATACTGTAACTACAGTGCATCTAAATTTAATCACAGCATAACATTCATTGACCCTTCCCCTTGTATATTTAAGCCCAATAGTAAAGAATATAAGATATGGTGTAAGGCGATGAAAGCCGCTGAGAAATGCTACTTTAAACTGATTGATAATGGAATGACTCCTCAAGTTGCTAGAGATGTATTACCTACATCGGTTAAAACTGAAATAGCAGTTACTGCTACTGAGGAAGAGTGGCAACATATCTTATATTTAAGATATCATGGAAGAACAGGACAGCCACATCCTCAGATGAAAGAAGTTATGAATATAGCTTTCCAACATCTTAAGGACATAAGTGAATACAGATTAATATAAATTCGTTATAAACAGTACAAATATTTTTTATGAGGAGGAGTTAAAATGAATTTAGCAGCAAAATATAGACCCCAAGATTTAGATGATGTAGTTGAGCAATCAATTGTTACTACTATGCTTAAAGCAATGTGTGAATCGCCTGAATTGACTAATAGAAATTTTTTATTCATAGGTTCTGCTGGTTGCGGAAAAACAACATCTGCACGAGCAGTTGCACATATGTTGAATGGCGGTAAAGGTCAGCCTATCGAGATTGACGCAGCATCTCATAGCGGTGTAGACGCGATGAGGGAGATTGTTCAACAAGCAAGGTCATATCCTGTAGGATGCAAATACAAAGTATTCATAATTGATGAGGTACATTCAATATCATCTGCAGGCTGGCAGGTACTTCTGAAAACATTAGAAGAAAATCCGGCAAAGAGTGTATTCATACTGTGTACTACTAATCCCGAGAAGATTCCAGCTACAATATTATCTAGAGTTCAAACTTTCCAATTCTCAAAGATTAGCCTTTCTGGTATTCAAAGTAGATTAGAATACATAATAAAATGTGAAAATGAAAATGGTAGAAACATAACATATACAACTGATGCAGTAAACTACATCGCTAAATTATCTAACGGAGGAATGAGAGATGCAATAACTCTATTAGATAAAGCATTAGCATATGGAGAAGATTTGACTCTTGAAAATCTTGCGAAATCATTGAATTTACCCGATTATGATGATTACTTCCTGTTGTTAAATGCAATTGCTAAGAAGAATAATACTGAAATAGCGGACATAATTGATAGGGTATACAATTCAGGTGTTAACTTTGTTAAGTGGTTCGAAGGATTTCATGCATTCATATGTAACATTGTTAAGTATATCTTCTTAAAAGATATCAATAAGACGATGATACCTGGATACTATCAAGATAAGATTTCTAACTATGGGACAGCACATTCTACTTTATGTTTAAAGTTGTCTAATAAGTTAGTTAAACTTAATCAGGAACTAAAAGGTACTCAGTACTTACAAGAGATGGCCATCACCTACTTGTGCAATCCTGGAAAGAGAGGATAGACATATTATGAAAGTAATAGATGCAATTACTAGTATTCAGGAAGATTCTGATATTTCAGAGGTTGTAGAGTTTAGTAATCAATTATACAGTGAACATTTTGGTCAATATTTCACTAATCTGAAAGAATTATTCTCTCGATTACAAGATTCGGATAGACCTATAACTGATGAAGAGTTGGAGAAGATAATGACAATGTTGCCATTAGAATTATTTTCTGCTTCTGAAGCTCTTGCTAATTTTAGGCTGATGCTTGGTGTAATCAAAATCAAGATAAAGCAGAAAGAGCAATCTATATTAGACAATGAGACAGACTCTGCTATTAAGCAAAGGGAGTCAATCAACTATAGTATGCTAGAAAATAAATTACTTGTCAATGTATATGATTCTATCATAACTAGAGTAGATAAAGAAATCTCCTTTTCTAGAGAGCTGATAATGACTGCTAAAAAGATATGGGATGCTAGACGACGCACTGAAAGTGTTAATCCTATAAATGAACATAATTCAGATGATGAAGATAAATTACCTGATTATAAGCCTAAAGATAAGCAGTATATTAGGTAATCAGAATCGTTATAATGACTGTAGGAGGTAATATCAATGGGATATGCGGATATCATAAAGAAAAAACAGAAAGAATGGAATGCTCCCGAAATGATGGAAGGTTCTAAAGCAAACAGAGGAGATAAATTACCTTTTTCTTCTCCGCTCATGAATTTTGCTACATACGGAGGGATTCCTAGATATAAAATGACAGAATTTCATGGAGAATATTCAGGAGGTAAGACAACAACTGCTGTAGATATTTGTAAGAATGCAATTGAAATATTCAAGAAAGAGTTTGATGACAAAGTTGCAGATATGCGTAATAAAGTCGCAGGTGGTAAGAAGGAACTTGCAGGCCCTTTAGAGGATTTGATTGAACAAGGTCCACAGAAAACATTATACGTTGATTTAGAGCATAGTTTTGATGAAGCATGGAGTAAAACATTAGGCATAGCTGATAGTGATATAGAAGTAATGCAGCCACCTGACATTCCTGCCGAAGATATACTACAGATGATTGAAGATATTGTAGAAACTGGTGAGGTAGGTCTAATTGTATTAGATTCAGTGCCTTCTTTAGTACCAAAGGCTGAATTAGAGAAAAAATTTGGAGAACGAACAGTAGCTGCACTTGCAGGATTACTTACAATATTCTGCAGAAAAATTGTACCTAAACTGACAAGATACAAGTGTACATTACTAGTAATAAATCAAGTAAGAGAGAACATGGATAATCCTTATGTAATCAAAACTCCAGGTGGAGAGGCATTGAAGTTTTATTCTTGTTTGAGGATTTATTTTAGAATTGGTTCGCCTGTGGATTTCTTAGGTAATGAACTTCCAAAAAGTGCGGAAAATCCGGCAGGGTACATAGTAAATGCTAAGATAATAAAGCAGAAATCTGCTCCGCATGACAGGAAGTTAGGTTCTTATTATCTTATGGCTCAGAGTGGATTACGTCCTGATTTCGATTTTGCTCAATTAGCTGTTAAGAAGTATGGCATAATTCGAAAATCAGGTGGATGGTATACAATGTGTGACCCTTATACAGGTGAGGTATTAGAGACTGCTTCAGGTAATCCAGTGAAAGTAAACGGAATGGCCAAAGTATATGAATACTTACAAGCAGAAACTAAGTACTACAAGAGATTATGCAAATACATTGTAGATGATATAAATGGATTTGAGCCTGAAGAGCCTGAAGATGCAGAAGAGCAATTAGATTCAGAATATAATCCAGAAGATATTCAGGAGACCATTCCAGAAGTAAGTACAGAATCAGAAGATAAGATTGCAGGAGTGTTATGATATATGGCAACAAAAGACTATTCAAGTATTCAAGAAAGACAAGTAGCAGAATATATGGATTGGCAAGTAGTATCAGGTAGCGGAGCTGCTAAATGCCATCCAGGTGATGTCATTGGAGAGGATTGGTTAGGAGAATGTAAGACACATGTTAAACCTAATCAATCCATATTCTTCAAATATACTGTATGGCAAAAGATATGCGAAGAAGCAATGATTAAACATAGATATCCAGTAGTATTTACAGATGACGGAAGTCAAAAATTAAGCAGAACTTGGTGTTTATTCAGGTCTAGTATGCTTAACGGCTTAGATGTAGATATTGTTAAAATGCCGGAAAAATTAAAGTCATCTGTTAATATTTCATTCATTAATAGAGAACTAAATGAAGTTATTCATACGCATAAACAAAATAATATTTCTAATAATCCGGTCTGTATTAACATGGATTGGCATAATGAGTCAATAAGTATATGTGATATAGATACTTTCGCAGAGTTATTCAGAGGGTAGGTGGTAGTTGAATATGTTAAGTATCCAAGAATTAGGAACAAGCATCTTAGGAGATAATCCTAAATCTTTCTATATATTAGGAGGGTCAGAATATGGTGTGAAGAAAAAGTATATTGATATATTAGTTAATAAGATTGGAAAATTAACTGAATATCCTGATATGGATTCATTGCTTAGGTTGTTAAACAAGAAGCAGCTAATACCCTTACAGCCTTCTGTATATATAGTACGCTATGATGAAGCGTTTGTATCTGCAGTGTCCGATAAATCAGCAAGTGTTTTAAAGGGACTTAAGTTCAGTGGTGTTATAATATGTTTGTATGAGCAAGCTAAACACATCATTAAGTTAGATAAGTACTTTCCAGAAAATACAGCAGCAGTAGATAATGTAAGTCCTCAATTTCTTTCTAAGTATCTACATTCCGACTTTCCTAAGTTGCCAGATAGATTCATAGATATTGCAGTCAATAATTCAGATAATTATTGTCAAGCACAGAATATCTGTAGATGTATGTCATTTGCACCTCTAGAGGAATTATTCAATTTAGAAGATTCTGAAATCCTTAAGATATTCGGATTAGCAGATTCATCTACCGAGGCACAGATAAGAGCAGGGGTAGCTTCTAGAAATTTCAAGTACCTCACTGAATTGATTGATAATTATGATAATGTTGATTCTGTATTGTATACAATACTTCAGACAATGATTGAATTAGATAAATTGAAAGATAACAAATATGCACAATCAGACATAAGAGATTATGCAAAGTATTGGACTCGGGAAGATATATACTATATGTTTAACAACACTTATTCTCAGCTCAAGAAGTCACGTTCTTCTGGAGCAATAGATAGCAAATTAGTGCTAACTTATCTGTTTGCATTGTTGAAGTATACTAAAATACCAGCTCCGGAGGTGATGAATTAGATGAATTTTTTATGTCAAAGAGAAGCAACTCGTCATTTACTAGATTTAGCATCTGCCGATAGGCATAGCATACTTATTGACGGTGTTTCAGGTTCGGGAAAGACATATTTGGCCATGCAGTATGCTAATATGTTAAATATTGCAGATTTACAGTCTGTTGAACCCAAAGTAAGTAATATTAAAGAAGCAATTGATGCATGTTTGCAGCTAACTAATCCTATTGTATTAGTTATCGAGAATCTAGATACAGGAGTACCTGCTGCATCTTATGCACTACTTAAATTTCTAGAGGAACCACTACCTAATGTGTATATTGTTGTAACATGCAGGAGTATAAAACGAGTTCCCGAGACTATCATAAGTAGAAGTACGGTTGTTTCTGTTGCTCCTCCTATAAATACTGATGTGTCAGGGTATGCTATATCTAAAAATAAAGATAAATACATGGAATTATCAAATCAACTTATATGGAAATGTGTAAGGAGTTTCAAAGATGCTGACGAGGTAATGAACATGTCAGATAGTCAGCTGTCTTATTTTACTGATTTACAAGATGTAATCAAATTTCAAGATACAGTTTCTAATATAATTTGGAAACTCAGTCACTACAATGATAATAGCGAAAGTCCTATAGAGTTAGTAATAAGATACATAATGGAATTGTTAAAAACAGTTCATATCCAAAAAGCAGGAGTAGAATGCTTAGATGACCTAGCATCTAGACGAATTGCTTCGCATGCCGTACTTGCTAAGTTCGTGTTTGAAGCAAAGTATTGTGAATAAAATCGTTATATAGATTACAGAATAAACATAAGGAGATTATATATGGAAAAATATGTGTTTTCAGGTTCATTAACAGATGAGATGCATGATATGCTCATTAATATGCCTGATTTTGAATCATTAGATATCTTAATATCTCAGTTAGATAGAAGTGCAATCAAGAAAACTATTCAATGGAAACGTCAAGGGTTCTGTAGATGGTTGTTTATTGATTCAGGAGCATTTAGTATACATACTGGTAAGGCCAATACTACTGTAGATGAGTATTTAGACTTTTTGAATAGCATAGATGACGATATAGATGTATGTGCTCAATTAGATACTATTCCAGGTAGATTTGGTCAGCCTAAGTCTAAAGGAGATTATGAAGAATCTGCACAGAAGTCTTGGGATAACTTCTTATA
>ENA-OZKW01000364-OZKW01000364.1-human-gut-metagenome-genome-assembly--contig:-NODE-364-length-13144-cov-4.348766_pt1 | contig 13144 bp, 10 predicted proteins | sample MGYA00244833_ERZ653778 | MGnify/ENA primary metagenome ERZ653778 (study PRJEB26926, sample SAMN06165284) | human gut metagenome | biome: ENVO:00009003; feature: ENVO:2100002; material: ENVO:00002003... | reverse complement strand
GATCTCAATTTCAGGGTTGGTCGGCATAGGAAAGATAAAATTACAGACAAAGTTAATACAAATTCTACTTTTTTACTTAATTTTGCACGTATATATTCAGCATATTAGACCGTTATTATGTGGCATCTGTTAACCGAAACACCCGAAAAGCTGGGTAATCTGATTGTCCCGGACAGCGTGCAGAAAGTGCGCTTCGCCCAGACCATCGACAAGATCACCAACCTGGATTTCCAGCAGTTCATGACCAACATGATCTCGGATGCCATCTGGGTATTGCTGAAGATCGTCCTGGCGCTCGCCATCTATTTCGTCGGACGCTGGTTCATCAAGCGCATCCTGCGGGTGATGGACGAGCTGTTCGAGAAGCGGCATGTCGATACGTCGCTCCGCGCTTTCTTGCGCAATCTGGTCAAGGTCGTTTTCTACGTGCTGCTCATCCTGACCATCGTACAGATGCTCGGCATCAACACCACCTCGATCATCGCGCTGCTCGCATCGGCGGGTCTGGCCATCGGCATGGCGCTGAGCGGGACGATGCAGAACTTCGCCGGCGGGGTGATGATCCTGCTGATGAAGCCCTACCGCGTGGGCGACTACATCTCGGCCCAGGGCCAGTCGGGCACGGTGCGCGAGATCAAGCTCTTCTCGACGGTCATCACCACGGTGGACAACCAGACGATCTACATCCCCAACAACTCGATCGCCACGGCCATCATCGACAACTACTCGACGGCCGACCTGCGGCGTGTGGACTGGACGGTCGGCATCTCCTACGGCGATGACGTCGATGCGGCGCGGCAGGCCATCCTGGCGATGTTCTCCGCCGATGCGCGCATCCTGCGCGAACCCGAGGCTCCGGCTTCGGCCGTGGTGTGGGTCGGAGCGCTCGCCGACAGTTCGGTGAACCTCACCGTCCGCGCATGGACGCGCAATGCGGACTATTGGAACGTCTATTTCGAATACAACGAACGCTTCTACAAGGAGCTTCCCGCCGCGGGCATCAACTTCCCGTTCCCGCAGATGGACGTCCACCTGAAGAAGGAGTAACCATTAACCCAAAGATATTTTTACAGACTATGGAACTGAGAGAGATTCTTGCGATTTCGGGACAGCCCGGGCTTTATAAATACGTGGCGCAATCGACGCGCGGCGTGATCGTCGAGTCGTTGATCGACGGCCGCCGGATGAACGCCTCGGCCACGGCCAAGGTGAGCGCGCTGTCCGAGATTTCGATGTTCACCGAGGGCGACGACATCGCCCTGGTCGACGTCTTCACGCGCATCTACGCCCACACGGGCGGCAAGGAGGCCATCGACCCGAAGGAGACGCCCGAGCACCTGAAGGCCTACTTCGCCGAGGTGCTTCCGGAGTACGACCGCGACCGCGTCCATGTTTCCGACATGAAGAAGTGCTTCTCGTGGTACAACATCCTGGTGCGTGCCGGCTTCACGGAGTTCAAGACCGCACCGGACGAGGCCTCCGACGAGGCTCCTGCCGAGGCCTGATCCGCCGTGTCCGGTCCGCTGCCGGCAGGCGATACCTTCCCGACCCTTGCGGGGGCCGGGATTTTTTTTGCCTTCCGAGACCGCTCCGGAGTCCGTTTTCCGGCGAATTGTACTATTTTTGCGGAACAGGAACAAAACATCATGTCGATTATGGATCGGAAGACGAAAGTGCTGGCTCTGGTAGCCCACGACAACATGAAACGCGACCTGGCCGAATGGGTCGAATGGAATTGTGCGAAATTGAGCGCACACCATCTGGTGTGCACCGGGACGACGGGCAAGATGGTCGAGCGGACGCTGCGCGACCACCGGGGGGAGCACGATCCGAACACGCTGCCGCATCCCGAACTCCAGATCACGCTGCTCAAGTCGGGCCCGCTGGGCGGTGACCAGCAGCTGGGTTCGCTCATCGCCGACGGACGCATCGACGCGCTGATCTTTTTCTGGGACCCGATGTCGGCGCAGCCCCACGACGTCGATGTCAAGGCCCTCCTGCGCCTGGCGACGCTCTATAACGTGCCGACGGCCGTCAATCGTTCGACGGCCGACTTCCTGATCTCCTCGCCCCTTTTCGAAGACGAGGACTACAAACCCGTCGTGAAGGACTACAAGGCCTACATCGAACGGGTGCTGAAGTAGCGGCCGCATGGCGGGGCCGACGCCCGGGCTTCCGGGCTCCCGCAAGACGAAACGGCACCGTGCAGCTGCACGGTGCCGTTTCGTCTTTGTATCGCGTTTCGGGTTACAGATCGTGCGAGAGGGGAGCGGGCACCGCCTCCGAGAGGTCGTATCCGCCCCAGCGCTCGGCCACGTAGTCGAGTGTGGCGAAGAGTTCGTCGATGTCGAGCGACGTGACCAGCTTCAGCCGCGTCTCCCTGAAATTCGGCAACCCCTTGAAGTAGTTGGTCAGATGACGCCGCATTTCGAGAATGCCGACATGCTCTCCTTTGATCTCCAGCGATTTGTGCAGATGCTCCTTGGCGATCTCCACCCGTTCGACGACCGACGGCTGGGGCATCACCTCGCCCGTCGCGAGGTAGTGCTTCACCTCGCGGAAGATCCACGGCCGGCCGTAGGTTGCGCGGCCGATCATCACGCCGTCCACACCGTACCGGTCGAACATCTCTTTGGCCTTGGGCCCCGAATCGACGTCGCCGTTGCCGATGATCGGGATCCGGATCTGCGGGTTGTTCTTCACGCGCCCGATCAGGGTCCAGTCCGCTTCGCCGCGGTACATCTGGGCCCGCGTGCGGCCGTGGATCGTGAGCGCGGCGATGCCGACATCCTGCAGGCGGAGCGCAATCTCCTCGATGTTCTTCGACTCCTCGTCCCAGCCCAGCCGGGTCTTCACCGTCACGGGTTTCTTCACGGCGCGGACGATCTGCCGTGTCATCTCGACCATCAGCGGTACGTCGCGCATCATCCCCGACCCGGCTCCGCGTCCGGCGATCTTCTTCACCGGGCAGCCGAAGTTGATGTCGATGATGTCCGGTCCGGCGGCTTCGGCCATCCGGGCGGCCTCGACCATCGGCTCGATCAGGTGCCCGTAGATCTGTATGCCGACGGGCCGTTCCGCATCGTCGATCTCGAGTTTCTTGAGCGACTTCGCGGCGTCGCGTATGAGTCCGTCCGAGGAGATGAATTCGGTGTATACCACGTCGGCCCCGAACCGTTTGCACATGTAGCGGAACGAGGGGTCCGTGACGTCCTCCATGGGGGCGAGCAGCAGGGGCTTTTCGCCCAGGTCGATATCTGCGATTTTCATAGGGCAGGGTAGTGTGCGCCTTGATGCGCGGGGCAAAGATACGCAAAAAAACGCCACGCACCGCATTCCGCCTCCTTTGCCTTCTCCCTCCGGGTTCCGCCAGACCGCGTTCCCGCCCTTCGTTCCGTCTGCCCGGCTCCTCGATTCCTGCCGCCCCGTTCTCAGCCCGCCGCTCCGTGTTTTCGGCCTTCCGTCAGTCCGTACTTCCTGTTTCCTCCCTGCCCGGCCTTGCCGCCAGCCTCTCCCCGGCCCCCTCCGGCCGTGTGGAAAACGGGAAAACGAAGGCGGAGGGTCCGAAGACCCTCCGCCGTTTCCCGTGTTTGCCGCTGCCTGCGGCCCGTTATTCGATCCGGAGCGTAAACTCACGGGTCTGGGGCGGGGTGCAGACGTGGTCGTCGCAGCTCTGCCAGCCCACCGTGCAGGTGGCCGTTCCCGTGCCGTTGCCCTTGACGGGCAGCGTCAGCGTCACCTCGTTCTCGTAGACGGTCGTTCCGGCCGATCCCGACTGCTGCGGGGCCGGGGCGATCAGTTCGCCGGCCGTGCATCCCTCGGGCAGCGAAGCCTCCACCGTCAGCGGAATGTAGGGATCCGATGCCCCTACCTGCCGGTATACGTGGAATCCGGGGTGGATGCGCATGCGCACCTCGATGGCACGGCTGTCGCCCTGGCCGACCATCCGGGCCGCCACGGCCACCGGTTCGGCCTGCGAGGTCTCGCCCAGCTCGGCCTGCTTGCGCTCGGCCTCGGCCGAAGCCTCCTTCTCGGCCTTCTCGCGGGCGTGGTAATCGTTTCCGGGCAGCGAGGCCGGTCCGTCCACCATGAAGAACCATCCGCCGGACTCGGTGAAGAAGATCTTGTCGCGATACGTGTCGAGCCACTGGCGCCACTCCTCGGGCCGTGTGAACGTACAGAGCGTGTAGCGCCGCAGCACCCGCTCGGCCCGCTCGACCTCCTGGCCCTGCTCGAGGCACGATACGGCCTTCTCGAGCAGGCGGATGTCGTTGTTTGCGATACCCCAGGCCTTGCAGTCCTCATCCACGGTCATCACGTACATTCCCTCGCCGCCGTAGAAGTAGTCGCGGTTCTCGGCATAGTATTTCGGATAGGCCTCCAGGTCGGTGCCCAGCACCTCGAAAGCCTCCTTTTCGTACCGCTTCAGATACTCCTCGAGCGTCATCGGACGCTGGGGCTTGAAGTTGAGGTAGTATGCCTCCTCGTCCGAGAGCTTCTCTCCGCGAGCCTTCTTGGCACGTGCCGCAGCCTGCTTCTCGGCCCCCTCGCGGTTGGCCTCCTCGGTCCAGCCGACGCGCTCCTCGTAGGGCTCCATCGTGGCCAGGTAGGTCAGCTCGCGCAGGTATTCGCGTGTGGCGATCCGGTCGTTGTACTTGCGCACGAGCATGCCCTTGCCCTTGAAGCGGGCGATGTAGCAGATGGCATTGGCCAGCACGGCCTTGGCCTCTTCGGTCAGGTAGGCGGGCGATGCGGCGAATCCCCACGTAAGGAAGTTGCCGTGGCGGCCGATGGCCACCGCGTCGAGCGTCTTGGCGCACACGCCGCTCGAGATGTACTCGGCGTCGGGCGAGTCGGTGTATCCCCACGGGCGCGAAACCATGCCGATCGGGAACCCTTCGTCCGTCTTGTAGCCCTTGGTCTGCACGCGCCACATCATGATCGAGTCGGGCATCGGCCCGTCGTAATAATAGGTGTAGTGGAAGGCATCCTCGGGCGTCGGACACTTCTCGAGGGTTAGCTTCGTCCGGAAGGGACCCTTGAAGATCGGGTGGTCCTCGACCATGTGGTGGGCCTGTGCGTCGAGGCAGAGACAGTACCAGTCGTTCTTCGAGCCGATGGCGCGACCCACATCCTCACCGACCGAGCCGATCGTCACCGCCGCGCAGTCGAAATCCTCGGGCAGAAGCTGCGCCCGCACGTAGCGTACGATGTTGCCCTCGGCGTCGGTTTCACGCACGGCAGGCTTTACGGCCGGGATCTTGCCGTCGAACACCGTCACGTCGTAACCCTCCGACAGCTCGGGTTTGTATGCCGAGCCCTCGATGACGGCCACCGAGTCGAACCGTTCGCGGAGAAACTCCCCGAACGCCTCCATGCGTTCCTTCACCGATGCCGCGTGCTCCTCGGGTGTTTTCTTCTGGAGGAAGGACTCGTAGTCGGGGTTTCCCCCGACGTAGAGTACCTTGAGCTCGGCCTTCCCCTCCGCATTGAGCCCTCCGGATGCGCATCCGGCCAGGAGTGCGCATCCGAGCAGTATGGTCAGTCGTTTCATCTTGCTTCGTATCAATAGGTATTCTGTTTAAGTTCACCCTTCGAGCGGTCGATGTCCACCGTCGGGATCGGGAGCGCGTAGTGGCGCGACCCGGGTTCGAGCGTGTAGGTCTTGGCGGGTTCGCCGTCGAGTACCGACGAGGTCGTGTAGGGATAGAATTCGCGCGTTACGGTGATGTCGTCTGCCGGGTCGTCGTTGGCGTTCAGACGCTTCATGTCGTACCAGCGGCTCACGAAGGCCAGCTCGCGGCGGCGTTCGCGGAGGATCTTCTGCAGGGCGTCGGCCTGCGACGAGGCGGTCAGCTCGGTGTATGCCTCGGCCTTGATGCGGGCCTTGCGCAGCGGTACGAGCGTCTGCATGGCGCCCTGCCAGTCTCCCTGACGGGCCTGGACCTCGGCCTTGATGAGGAGCATCTCCGCAACGGTCGGGCCCGAGATGAGGTTGTCGAAGTAGAACTGGCAGTATGCCGGGTAGCGGAACGCCGGGTCGGTCTGGCAGTAGCGGAGCGAGAAGTCCTCGACGATGAAGTACTCGTAGCGCAGGTCGTTCATCGGGTCGCCTCCGGGGACATCGGCCTTGTAGGTTTCGAGCAGATCCTCGCTGGGGATGTACCACCACGAAGCGTAGGAGCACGTGCGGGCGAAGAGCAGGTCCTCCCACTCGAAGAGCTCCGGATATCCGTTCGTTCCGTAGAACTGGAGCTTCGTGTAGGGATACTTCACCGTCACGGTCTCCTTTTCCGGCGTCGAGGCGTTGATCTCGTACTCGTCGTCGTTGGCGCTGTACGACATCGAGGTGTTGAAGTCCTTGAGTGTGTTGTACTCCGCGAGTACGGCCTCCACCTGTGCCTTGGCGTTATCCAGATCGCCGCGGTAGAGGTAGTAGCGTGCCGCGAAGGCGTGTACGGCGGCCGTCGTGCCGCGCCATACGCGGCGCTTGCCCTGCTCGACGAGCGGCGTGGTGATCTTCAGCGCCTCCTGCAGGTCGTTGTCGATGAACGACCACGTGTCGGCCAGCGAAGCGCGGGCGATGCCCTCCTCGAACGAGATGGTCTGCTTGAGCGGCAGTCCGAGTTCCGAGCCGTTGCTGCCGTCGTAGTAGAGCGTGTAGGCCACGGCCAGCTGGAACATCGAGTATGCGCGCAGGAAATGGGCCTCGGCCTTGAGATTGGCCTTCGTCTCGGCGTCGCCCGACACCTCGTCGATGTACGCGAGCACCAGGTTGGCGTAGTAGATCTTGCTGTACTCGCCGTCCCAGAGCAGGCGGCTGGTTCCCGTGCCTTGGTCGCTCCAGAGGATGTACTCCAGGTTCGAGGGGCTCATGCCGCCGTTCTGATAGTCGTGTATGTCGGTCGTCAGGCCGAAGTCGTCGCAGGCGAGGGCCGTGTGGTTGTACTCGGAGTAGAACCGCGAGTAGCTGCCGAGCAGCGCATCGAGCTGTTCGGCCGTTTCGATCGTTTTCTGGGTGCTCTTCGAGGGATCGACATCGAGGAAGTCGTCGCAGGCGACCAGGCCCGAGGCGGCCGCGGCGAGGAGCGTGAGGTATGCTGTTTTCTTCAGATTCATGGTCTCAACAGTTTAGAATTTGCACTTGATTCCGAACGTATACGACGCCTGCAGGCGGATCGTCCCCTTTGCGAATTCGGGGTCCTCGCCGTATCCGTTGAAGTAGATGTTGAACGGGTTGTTGCACTGCGCATATACCTGCAGCGACTTCATGCCGATCTTCGCGACGACCTTCTTGGGAAGGTTGTATCCCACGCTGAACTCCTGCAGGCGGATGTGCGAGGCACTCTCGCTCAGGTAGGACATGTAGGGATAGAAGCGGTCCCAGAAGTAGTAGCGGGTCTCGATCTCGTTCTGCGGCAGGGGGATTATTTTGTTCGGGTCGCAGTTCTTCACCTCCGAGTACTTGTCGTTGGGCACGGCGCGTCCCGATACGGAGGGGTAGTTGAAGCTCTCGCGGAGGAACTTGTGCCCGAACTTGCCGGTCACGATCATCGAGATGTCGAAGTCGTAGACGCGGAACGAGGTCGAGAAGGACATGTTCCACGGTGCTACGGTCGTACCCATTGCGTAGGAGCAGTCCATCGGGTCGCCCGTGGGCCACGTTGCGAAGGTCTCGTAGAGGCCGCTCTTGTGGAGGATCGTCGGCTGCCAGTCGGGCGACGAGGCGGTGCCCACGTTCTGCAGACCGCCGTACTTGTAGGTCCAGAGCGTGTTCATGTCGTAGCCTTCCATCCATGCGGTGCTGCCGCCGACATAGACCAGGTCGTAGGCGTTCGTGGGTTTGACCTGCAGGCTCTTGATGCGGTTCTTGTTGTAGGAGAGCGTCAGCACGCCGTTCCACGTCACGTTGGGCGAGATGCGGAGCGTCGAACCCACCTCCATCTCGAAACCGCGGTTGAGGATCTCGCCGTTGTTCAGGCGCATCGAGGTGGTTCCCTGCACGGCCGAGAGCGTAACGTCGGCGATCAGGTCCTCCGAGTGCTTGCTGTATACGTCGAACTTACCGTAGAGCTTGCCTTTGAAGAGGTTGAAGTCCACGCCGATGTCCCACGTTCCGGTGCGCTCCCAGCGCAGCGTGGGGTTGCCGTAGCTCGACATCGATCCGGTGAGCTCGCCGGTCACCGTGTTGGGCGACGAGCTGATGTTCACCAGCGGCTTGAAGGTGGTCGATTTGTCCACGTTTCCGTTGTATCCGTAGGTGAAGCGCAGGGCCAGGCCGTCGATCCAGTCCACCTGCTGCATGAATGCCTCGTTGGCGATCTGCCAGCTGGCGCCCACCGACCAGAACGGGGCGTAGCGGTAGGCCGGGTCGTCGGTGATGAGGTTCGAGGCATCGGTACGCACGCTTCCCGACACGGTGTATCGGCTGTCGTAGGTGTACGATGCGTTGCCGAAGGCCGAGAAGTAGCGGTCCGTGGTGTACGAGAACGAGTTCTGGTAGCTCATCGTGAGGTTGTTGCCCTGCCAGTCCGTGAGCTGGTAAACGCCCGTTCCGCCGATGCCGTTGGGGAAGTTGCCGACGCTGAGCGTCTCGTCGTTGTATCCGTAGGTGCGGGGATACCCGAACGACTGGTAGCGGCGGTCGATCGTCTCGATACCGGCGACTATGGCCACGGCGTGCTTTTCAGCGAACGTGTGGTTGAAGTTCAGCTGGTTGCGGATCGTGAGCACGTCGTAGCGGGTGCGGCTCTGGTCGAGGAACCCTCCGGTGGGGAGGTTGGCCGTCACCTCGTCGGTCTCCTTGTTCCACGAGGCGGCGCTGTTCACGCCGTAGCGTACCGTGTAGGTGTTCTCGTTGTAGTAGTTGTGCGTGTCGGACTCGATCATCTCATACTGGATGCGCGAGTCGAAGGTCAGCCCCTTCCAGAGCTTGAAGGTCAGGCCGGCCTGTACGCGGGCGTTGGCCGACGTCGAGGTCAGCTCGCGGTTGTTCATCTCCTGCAGGGGGTTCCAGCTCCAGTCCTCATAGGGGAACTTGCCTTCGGGAACGTGGCGCTTCACGTAGTCGAGGCTGACGCCGTACGAGTAGGGGATGTAGTCGCCGTTCTCGTCCACGAGCATCTCGTAGGGCGAGAGTCCGGGCAGGCCGTATCCGCTGTTGTCATTTTTAGTATAGGTGTATGCGCCGTTGAAGTTGAAGTCAAGCCACTTGAACACATGGGTCCGGTTGCGGAAATTGACCATGTATTTGGTGCTGTTCTGCTTCTTGTAGTGCTGCCGGTCGTTCTGGTAGAGGGCCGAGAGGGTGTTCGACGACCGGTCGGTGGCGATGTTCACGGCGACGTTCTCCTGGTGTACGATCGGGTTTTGGAGCAGGTATTTCTTGATCTGCCCGTAGTTGTTCTTGGTGCGGAGCTCGTCGATGGCGGCATTCATCTCGGCGTCGGAGATGTGGCCGAGGCGGTTTTCGTTCAGCAGTTCATAGACCTTGCTGCCGCCGCCGCTGTAGTCGTTTTCCTGGGGATACCACGTGGTCGAGTCCCAGCGCGTGAATCCGTAGATCTCGTAGTCGATGACGTCGTTCACCGAGGCCTGCGAGAGCGTGTAGTCGAGGTCGAGTTTGGGAGAAACCTTGATAAAGCCCGAGTAATCAACCGTTACAGAGGCTTTCCCCCCCCCCTTCGGATCGGGCGTTCTTGGTCGTTACGACGATCACGCCGTTGGCCGACTTGGCTCCCCAGATCGAGGCTGCCGCAGCATCCTTCAGCACGGTGACGCTCTCCACGTCGTTGGGGTTGATCGACTCGAAGCCTCCCTCGATGGCGAATCCGTCCACGACGAGCAGCGGCTCGGTGGCCGACGTCGAGAGACTCGAACGTCCGCGGATCTCGAACACGGGATTTCCGTATGCATCCTGCGTACCGACCAGACCTGCCGCCGAACCGATCAGACGGCTGGCGATCGAACCGGAGGGTTTTTCGAGCTGGGCCTTGTCGATGATGTCGAACGAACCCGTGGCGCGCTCCTTCGAGATGGTCTGGTAACCCGTCACGACCACGTCATCGAGCCGGTGTGCCGATTCGCGGAGTTCGATTTCGATGCGGGTGCGGGGACCGACCTGAATCTCCTGTTCGTCGTACCCGAGGTACTTGAACACGAGGATGTCCGAATCCGAGGCTTCGATCCGGAACGATCCGTCCGAATTGGTGATCGCACCCTTCGTGCCGCCCTTGACGGTGACGGTGGCGCCGACTACGGGTGCGCCGTTCGTGTCCGCCACAACACCGGTGACCCATCTGTTTTGCGCCGAAACCTGGAACGCCATGAGGCATATGAGCCAGGCGAGGTAGAGTTTCTTCATGCTGATTGATTTTAGTTAGGATTGTTTGTTAATACAAGGTCTGTTGAAGCGTACCTTCTGTCGTGAAGGCAGGACAATCGCCCGACATTGCAGGCCGTTGTTCTAATTTTTTTGATTGAATCTTTTGTTTTGTGTGTTAAAAATGGCTATAATTGCGACTGAAATTTCTACTTTTTCGCCGAAAAATATGTAATTTTGGACAAAGTTCCAAATGCTTTGATAATGTTTGAACATTTTTTTTAATTGAGTTATAAACATTAACCAAAACAAGGTTTTTTATGAAAAAGTTTACTGCAATTTCTGCCGCATCGCTTCTTCTGGTAGCCTGCGGCGAATCGCGTCCGACCTACCTGCTTTCGGGTACGGTCGATACGCTGTACAACGGAGCGACCGTATCGCTCCTCTACGGTGAGAAGAGCGACAGCACGGTCGTCTCGCAGGGGGCCTTCTCGTTCGAGGGCGAGATCGACTCGCCCGTTCTGGCGCGTGTCCTCATCTCGCAGGGCGACAACCGCACGGGCGGCATGGTCGTACTCGAGGCCGGATCGCCCGTCCTGACCCTTACCGAGGAGGGCTACCGCTGCTCGGGTACGCCGCTCAACGAGACCTTCAACGGCTACAACGCTTCGTCCGAGGAACTCTACAAAACCTATCGCGAAGCCTATACCTCGCTGCGTGAGCAGGGGCTCAAGGACGAGGAGTTCCGCGCAGCCCTCGAGCAGGCCGGCGAAACCTTCTCCGCGGGTTCGCGCAAGCTCAACGAGGAGTTCTTTGCCGCCAACAAGGACAATGTGCTGGGTTCGGTCGTAATCACCCGCCTGGCCGACGACAAGTCGCAGTTCGACTCGCTCTACAACGTGGCCGGCGAGGCCGTGCGTAACGCTGCGAGCGTACAGCAGGAGAAGGCCCGCTACGAGAACCTCGAGAAGACCTCCGAGGGCATGATGTTCACCGACTTCACGATCGAGAAGGGCAGCGCCGAGGGTACCCCCGTATCGCTCTCCGACTATGTGGGCAAGGGCAAGTACGTGCTCGTCGATTTCTGGGCTTCGTGGTGCGGCCCCTGCCGTGGCGAGATGCCCAATCTGGCCGAGGTCTACAAGAAGTACAAGGGTGACCGCTTCGAGATCGTGGGCGTAGCCGTCTGGGATGAGCGCGCCGACACCGAGAAGGCCCTCGAGAGCCTGCCGATCACGTGGCCCGTGATCTTCGATGCCGGCCAGCTGCCGACCGACCTCTACGGCATCAACGGCATTCCGCAGATCATCCTCTTCGGCCCCGACGGCACGATCGTGGCACGCGACCTGCGCGGCGAGGCGATCGGCGAGAAGGTTGGCGAGTGCCTGGCCAAATAGTCCGCCGCATCCGACTGAGAAAAGGTCCGGAGACCCGCAAGGTCCCCGGACCTCTCTTTTTTTTCACCGCAGCCTCCGCCTGGCCGCCCTGTCGTCCTGCCGTCTGCCGTCTGCCGTCCGTCTCCCGTCCCCGTCCCGCTTTCTGTCCGCCGTGCGCCCGGCGCGGCCCCTGCGCCCTCTTCGCGGGACACCCCTCTGTTCAGCCGCTCTCCGATCCTCCGCCCGGTTCCGGAACAGACCCTCTGTTGAAAAAAAACGTCCCTGCGGAGGAGGGGAAACCCCGGAAAAAATTCGTATATTTGCTCCTTGAAATGGATATGGCTACCTGTTTTCCGGCGTGCGGCGACCGACCCGTGAGGGCCGCCGACGGCTTTCGTCGTGTTTCTGCCGCACCCGGATCCAGCCCGTCTAAAACTCCGCGCCGCCTATGTTGAGTGCCTTGTACTACATCTTCCTGGTGCTGCTGTGCACCTTTTTCATGATCTTGTCGGCCGTTGCGCTGGTCGTCTGCTATCCCTTCGACCGGGGCCGCCGCGTCGTGCACGAACTCTCGCGCATCCTCGTGCGGATCTTCTTCGCCATCCCGCCCTTCTGGCGCCAGCGCGTCGAGGGCCTTGAGCGGATCGACCGCCGCCAGCGTTACGTCATTGCCGTGAACCACAACACGGTGATCGACATCCCGACGCTCTACTACCTGCCGCTCAATTTCCGGTGGGTCTCCAAGCGCGAGGTCTACAAGGTTCCCTTCTTCGGGCAGTACCTCTTCCTGCACGGCGACATCTGCATCAACCGGGGACGGGCCACGGCCGCCATGGAGCAGCTGCTCCGCGAGGGGCGCGAGTGGATCTCGCGCGGCGCTTCGGTCGCCATCTTCCCCGAGGGCACGCGTTCGAAGGACGGGGAGATCCACCGCTTCAAGGCCGGCGCCTTCCTGCTGGCCCGGGAGGCCGGCGTCGGCATCCTTCCGGTGGTGCTCGACGGTACGAAGTCGCTCATCGGGCACAACCTGCTCTTCAACTGGGGCAACCGGATCACCATCCGGGTCCTGCCTCCCGTTCCGGCCTCGGAGGTCGCCGCTTCGGACCCCCACGAACTGATGGAGCGCGTGCACGACGACATGTGCCGGGCGCTCTCCGAGATCCGCAACAGACGATAGACTATGGCAGACTTACTCAATACGAATCCCAACGAAACCTACGGCGACGACGCCATCGTGACGTTGTCGCCGCGGGAACACATCCGCCTGCGCCCGGGCATGTACATCGGCAAACTGGGCGACGGCTCGCAGACCGACGACGGCATCTACGTGCTGATCAAGGAGGTCGTCGATAACTCGGTCGATGAGTTCATCATGGGTGCCGGGCGCGAGATCGACATCACGATCGCTGTCTCTTATACACATCTGACGCTGCCGACGATCTTACGC
>ENA-OZKW01000354-OZKW01000354.1-human-gut-metagenome-genome-assembly--contig:-NODE-354-length-13287-cov-5.494407_pt1 | contig 13287 bp, 15 predicted proteins | sample MGYA00244833_ERZ653778 | MGnify/ENA primary metagenome ERZ653778 (study PRJEB26926, sample SAMN06165284) | human gut metagenome | biome: ENVO:00009003; feature: ENVO:2100002; material: ENVO:00002003... | reverse complement strand
GCTCGGAGATGTGTATAAGAGACAGATACCAGAGTTTACAGAACTGGTATTACAGTACTATGAACTCTGGCAAAATGGAGAGCTAGATATGGATGAGATGAAAAAGGATCTCTGGGAGTATGGCGGAGTGAGATTAGAAGAAAGAGAGGCAGAATAACATGAGTTTAAGAGTAAAAGCAGGTATTGATTTAGAGGAACTTAAAAAGTACGGATTTAAGACAGGTAAAGAGTGGGCGGATGCTGGAGAGCGTTGTTTAGAGGGTATCGGCTATAAGTATCAGCACGAATGGTACCATAAGTTTTTAATGGATGCAGATGAGCCTAGCAAGATTGCTTATCTTGCAGATGATTATGATATTCCATGTGTACAGATCTCAGTAAGGACAGAGCACAGAGATTTGTATGTAGATGTAGCAGTAGAGGGTACTTATCATGTAGGAGGATCAGAGCTGGATATTGTAACAGATACTATCTATGAGCTTACACAGGCTGGAATACTGGAGGTAGTACCAGAAGAAAGCGAGGGTAAATAAATGAGATGGGGCGAACAAATAACATTGGTTGCCTTGTCTGAACCTTCGCCGCGCACGAACGAACACGGCTTCCCCGTCGCCCGTACAGAAACTGCGACAACGGTTTTCGCCGACAAAAAATCCGTAGGACACACAGAGTTTTACGAAGCGCAGAACGCAGGGTACAAAGCGACGTTGAAGTTTGACGTTCATTCCTTCGAGTATGAGGAACAGCAGATCGTGGAATATCCCGTTTCGAGCGGGAAACGGTATCGCGTCCTTCGGACGTACACGCACGGGAACGGAGAATTTACAGAGTTGACGCTGGTTAATCTTCCGGAAGCGGAAGGGGGCGGCGGCAATGGCGAAGTTTAACGTTGTCGGGCTGGACGACGTACAAGAAGCAATGCTTCGGCAAGACGCGATCGTTGAAGAAGCCGTGCCGGAAATGCTCAAAGCGGGTGGCGCAGTAATGCAGAAGGCACAGCAAGAAGAGATCAAGACAAGGTTCAACAGCAGACGAAGCACGGGGGCGCTTCTTGCGTCCATCAAAGTATCCGCCGTGAAAGAGATTGACGGCGGAAAACGGGTTGAAATCTATCCGAACGGAAAGGACAAGCACGGAGTACGCAACGCGGAAAAAGGCTTCGTCCTTAATTACGGGCGTTCAAATATGCCCGCGCGCCCGTGGTTCGCGGCGGCGAATGAAAAGGCGGCGGACGACGTTGTTTCGGAAATGCGCCGCGTATGGGAGGAAAAGCAAAATGAACGTTGACAGCACTTTGAAAGCGTTGCTTGACAAGCTGGGCGTTCCCGTCGCCCGTTTGAAATATAACGGGCGGGCGGCTTGCTTTATCACCTATCAGCTTGTCGTGGGACGCGACACGCTCTTTTCTGATGATGAAGAGGGCGCGCAGGAATACACGTATCAAATTAACATCTATTCAAAAACGGATTACTTCGCACTTCTCCAGCGCTTAAAAACAGCGCTGAAAGCGGCGGGGTTCTACGGAATAACCATCAACGCGGAAGTGTATGAGCAGGACACGGGCTATTATCACGTCCCCGTTGAAATCAAGTATATGGAGGTATGACAAATGGCAACAATCGGCTTGCGCGATCTTTACCGCGCGCCCATTACGATCGGCACGGACGGCGCGGAGGAATACGGAACGCCCGTGCGAATGGCGAAGGCAATTTCGGCGGAGCTTTCCGTGGAAGTAGCCGAAGCGATCCTTTACGCCGACGACGGCGCGGACGAAGTTGTAAAAGAATTCGTTTCCGGAGAAATCACGCTGAACGTAAACGATCTTCTTCCGGCTGACCTTGCCGCCCTGCTTGGGCAGAAGCAGGACGCGGACAAGGTTGTTTACGGTGCAGACACAGACGAAGCGCCGTATTTCGCAATCGGCTTCCGTGCGAAGAAGGCGGGCGGAACGTACAAGTACATTTGGCTTTATAAAGTCAAATTTGCCGTTCCGGACGAAAACTACACCACGAAGGGCGATAGTATCGAATTCACCACGCCGGAGATCGTCGGGCAGTTCATCAAGCGTTCTGACGGCTTGTGGAAGGCTGAACACGTCGCAGAGCCTACGAACAGCGTGGCGGCGGCTTGGTTTACTACCGTTCGCGAACCGAATAACGCGGGCGGCTGATCGAAATTGAAAGGAGGAACGGCGGGGAGCTTGAAAAGGCTTCCCGCCTTATTCTGTTATGAGTGCAATTAAAGACGGACGCTTCCCGATCGTGCTGGACAAAGAAAGACACCTTCTTTTCAGTTTGAACGCGATCGACGAAATGCAGGATAAATTCGGCGGCTTTGATCGCCTTGATACCGTGCTTTCCGGAAAGGACAGCATTAAAAATCTTCGTTGGCTTTTGACTGTGCTTTTGAATGAGGGCGCAGAGGACGACGAAGAACCGCTTACCGAAAAACAGGTGGGCAAGCTCATTCATACGGGCAATTTTGCCGAAGTGAAAACGGCTATCTTCAAGGCGTTTTCTATGGGCAACAACGGAACGCCAGAACCGCCCGAACAGGACGGCGAGGACGACGAAGAGGACATCGAAAAAAACATGACGGCGGGCAAGGAATAATCGACCTTGCCCGCCTTCTTTATATCGGCGTAACGCTTCTTCGGTGGAGCGAAGCCGAAGTATGGCGCATGACACCGTATAAAATTTTGACGCTTTTCAAAATTCATCGTGAATTCAATCCGGATCGTTTCAAGCCCGTTCCGAAAGAAGTTGATATTGACGACGTGTTAGGGGGGATATAAATGGCGAAAGAAGAGCAGATCAAAACATCAATCGACCTTACAGGCGAAAAAGAATATCGCGCCGCTTGCAATAGCATAAATTCTTCCCTTCGCGAAATCAATTCCGAAATGAAGCTGGCGACGGCGGAGTTTGCGGACAACGCTTCCGGCGCGGAAGCGCTGACGAAAAAACAGGAGATTTTGCAAAAACAGCTTGCGGAACAGGCAAAGAAAGCGGAAGCGGCGGAAGAAGCATTGAAGAAAATGCGGGAAGCGGGCATTGATCCGACCGATCCCGCCTATCAGAAAATGCAAACGAACCTTAACAACACGAAGGCGGAGATGGCGAAAACCGAAAAGCAGATCAAAAGCACTTCGGAAGAATTGAAAAGTTCCAAAGTGAATTGGGAAGCCGTCGGGGAAACCGTCGGGAAAGTCGGAAAAGCATTCGGCGCGGCGCTTGCCGCGTTAGGTGCGGCGGCTGTGGGTGCGGCTTCCGCTCTTGCAGGGCTGACGGTATCCGCTTCTAACTATGCAGACGACCTTATAACACAAGCAACATTCACACGGCAGACGACGGACGATCTTCAAAAGTACGCCTACGCCGCCCGCTTTATCGACGTAGAAGTAAACACGCTTACAAAGTCGATGGCAAAAAACATAAAGTCAATGGACAGCGCCCGCAAGGGTTCGGCGGCGTATGCTGACGCATACAAGAAGCTGGGCGTTTCCGTGACAGGTGCGAACGGAGAGCTTCGCAATAGCAACGACGTTTATTGGGAGTGTATCGACGCGCTGGGTTCTATTCAGAATGAAACGGAGCGGGACGCGCTTGCAATGCAGTTGTTCGGCAAATCCGCGCAGGAATTGAACAGCGTTATTGAAGCGGGTTCGGAAGCGTTCAAGGAATTAGGCGACGAAGCGGAACAAATGGGCTTCATTCTGTCAGAGGACGCAGTAAACAGGCTGGGAGCTTTCAACGATAAATTGCAAGTGCTTCAAGCGGGAGCGGAAGGGCTGAAAAACGCAGCTTCTTTGATCGCTCTTCCCTTCCTTGATACGCTGGCGGGCGAAGGTATCCCGATTATGACGAAGTTTTCTAAAGCCGTCATGGACGCGGAAGGCGACGTAACGAAGATGGCGGACGCGCTGGGCGAAGGAATTTCCGACGTTCTCAATCTGATTGTTGAGAAATTGCCGGAGTTCATCGACATGGGCGTTCAAATGGTAACGTCTTTGATTTCCGGCATTGTGTCAAACGCGCCGACTATCGCTTCGGCGGCGGTGCAGATCGTCGAAACGCTGGTTGAAGGCATTGCGGAGCTTTTGCCGCTTCTCATTGAAGGCGCGGCACAGTTGATCGCGGGGCTTGCGACCGGATTGGCGAAATCGCTTCCGAAACTTGTTCCGACGATTGTTGACGTTGTATTGAAGATCGTTCAAACGCTGATCGACAATATCCCGTTGTTGATCGACGCGGCGTTACAGCTTATCACGGGGCTGGCGGAAGGCATTATCAACGCTATTCCGGTTATTGTTGCCGCACTTCCGCAAGTAATTTCAAGCCTTATTGACGGCTTGTTATCGGCGATCCCGCAGATCATTCAAGCGGGTATCGACCTTCTGACGGCGCTTGTTGCCGCACTTCCGGAGATTATAACCGCAATCGTAGAAGCGATCCCGCAGATCATAGACGGGATTATAACGGCACTTACGGAGAATATACCGCTTATCATTCAAGCGGGAATTGATCTTCTTGTCGCGCTCATACAGGCGTTGCCGGAAATCATCGCGACGATCGTTCAAGCAATCCCGCAGATAATCAGCAGTATTGTAAACGCGCTGATCGGGAATATCGACCAAATCATTATGGCGGGCGTTCAGCTTTTCGTGGCGCTCATTCAGAATTTGCCAACGATCATAGTTGAAATCGTGAAGGCAGTTCCACAGATTGTTTCCGGCATTGTGCAAGCGTTCGCGTCGCTGGGCGGCGAAATGATAAACGCGGGCGCAAACCTTCTTCACGGCTTGTGGGAAGGTATCAGCGGGGCGGCTTCGTGGTTGTGGGAAAAGGTATCCGGCTGGGCTTCGTCCCTTGTTTCGGGTATCAAGGACTTCTTCGGCATTCATTCCCCGTCAACGGTATTCGCCGAAATCGGCGGAAACATGGCGGACGGCGTGGGCGTGGGCTTCACCGACAACATGGGCGGCGTTGAAGGCGATATGACCGCCGCAATGGGCGGAGCGGGCGCGCTGACGGCGGCGGAAGCAGTAAACGCCGTGAACAACGGCATTATTGCAAACATTGAAGGATTGTCCGGAGCGGTGAACGCGATCGTCGAGCGGGTTATTACCGGATTGACGGCGCAAGCACAGCGTTTCAATCAAGCCGGACAGGACTTCGACAAGAACATAGCTTCCGGAATGGTAACGGCGATCGTGCAGATTACGCAGAAAATCCCGCAGATCGTACAAAGCATTATTACCGCATTCACGGCGCAACATCAAAAGTTCGTAACCGAAGGAACGAACATCGACAAGAGCATAGCGCAAGGCATGATCGCGGGTATCCCGCAGATCACGGGAAAAGTTGCACAAATTGTTCAGCCCATTATATCCGCCCTTCGCTCTTACGTATCGGAATTCACGGCGGCGGGCGAAGAGATGGTGCGCGGCATTTGGCAGGGCTTTCAAAATATGTCCGGCTGGCTTGAAAGCCGCGTCCGCTCTATGATGAGGGATATTGTGGCGGCGGTTGAAGAGGAAATGGACATCAATTCCCCGTCGAAGGTTTTTGCCCGTATCGGTTCGTACATGGCGCAGGGCTTGGGCGAAGGCTTCGCCCGCGAAATGCGCGACGTTGAAAGTTCGATCCGGCGCGAAACATCGAACGCCGTTCCCGAATTCCGTTCCGGAGAGGGGCGCGACAAGCGCGGCGGCGGTACGCCTTCCGTTGAAGTCGTGCAAAACATCTATGCGAACGAAACGAGCTACGCCGAACAGCAAAGACAGGCGGCACGGCAGTTCCGGCAGATTGCGCGGGAGGTTATGGCATGAGGACACAAGAAAAATTGATCTACACGAACGAGCGCGGGGAAAGCATAGAGTTTTCCCCCACTTCTTCGTATCACGTAAACTTCAAGGACGTTACCGGACTTTCCGACGTGCGGAACGCTATTTACAGCACAAACAGCATGGGGCAGGACGGCGACACGTACTTGGGGTATCGGATCGAAAGCCGCGATATTGACATCGTGGGATACATCAAGGAGCGGGACAAGCAAGCGGCGCAGAACCTACGCCGGAAGCTGAACCGCATATTAAATCCGCAGTACGAAGCAACGTTGACGTATGTTTTCGGCGACTTCCGGCGGGTGATCGGGTGCAAGATCGACGACGCGCCGATCTTCAAGCGAAAGCCGATCTTTGAACAGTTCACGATCAATCTTTCGTGCCTTAATCCGTTTTGGAGAGAGGAAACGGAAACGCGCGAGGACATAGCAACGTGGATCGGCGGCTTTGAATTCCCCGTTCCGGACGGGCTGGAGCTTTACGACGGCTGGGAAATCGGCTATCGCCAGCCGTCGCTGATTGTGAACGTCTATAATTCCGGCGACGTGAAAAGCGGTATACGGATCGAGTTCCGCGCGATCGGCGCGGTTACAAATCCCGTATTGCTGAACGTCGATACACGGGAGTTTATCAAGCTGAATATTTCGCTTGTAGCGGGCGACGTTTTAACCGTTTCCACGGGCTACGGTGAAAAAGCCGTGAAGCTGAACCGTGGCGGCACGATTACAGACGCGTTCCGCTATCTCGACGTTGATAGTTCGTATTTGCAGATCGCCGTGGGCGACAATCTCTTCCGTTATTCAGCGGACGCGAACGCCGAAAATCTCGAAGTTTCGATCTATCACAATAACTTGTATTTGGGGGTGTAGCGCGGTGGAATTATACGTTTATAGCCGCGATATGACACTTCAAGGGATCGTCGAAAAGATTTCGTCCTTGATATGGACGCGGCGTTATTGGAGTTGCGGCGAATTCAAGTTGCTTGTTCCCTTCACGGAGGAACACGCCCGCTTGCTGGTGAAGGAAAATATCATCATCAAGCGCGGCGGGAAAGAAGCGGCGGAAATCCGCTATATTCACATTACGAAAAATTCACAGGGCATGGAGGAAATAGAGGTTCAAGGCAAGTTCCTTCTTTCGTGGATCGGCAAGCGCATTTTGACAACGCAGATCATCACGAAGGACACGACACAGAACATTCTATACGCCATTGTGAAGCAGACTTGCACGAACGCAGGAGCGGCGCGCAATATCCCGAATTTCAGCATATCCACGACCGACGCAGACACCGGAAGCGGGCAGATCGACTATACTTCGGAGCAGTACGCGAACGCCCAGCTTGCGGCGGAAACAGCGGCGAAGGCGGCGAAGCTGGGTATTCGGGTTCTGACAAATGCCCGCACGGGCAAGCATACCTTTTCCGTTTACGAAGGGCGCGATCTTACGGCGGGCAATACCGCAGGGAACGCGCCTTGTATCTTTTCACAGGAATTCGACAATATCGTGGAACAGGAATACACGAACAGCGTTGAAAACCTCAAAACAACGGCTTACGTCGGCGGAGAGGAAAAAGAAGGCGTAACGCGGAAGGTTGCCGAAGTCGGTGGCAGTTCGACGGGGCTTTCCCGCGACGAAGTTTTCATCAATGCAACGGACATCGTGCAGGAATACGAAAACGAGAGCGGGCAGACCGTAACGCTTACAACGGCGCAGTATTTAGCGCTTCTTTCCGCGCGCGGCGTTGAAGAGCTGGAGCAATACGCGGAAACGCTTGCTTTCGGATCGAAGATCAACACGAACGCGAATTTGAAGTACGGCACGGACTACGATTTAGGCGATCGGGTAACGTGTATCAATAAGCGCTGGAACGTCCGCATTGACGTTCGCATAACGGAGATCGCGGAAACCTACGAAACCAGCGGCGAAGAAATAGATATTACCTTCGGCGAGAGCTTGCCCGCGCTTCTGACACAAATTCGGCAGATTACGAAATAAAGGAGGGCTTCACAGCATGGAAAAATCAAGTTTCTTCAACAGCGTTTCGCACGATCGCACGTACAAGGCGGAGGATTGGGCGGAATACTTTGCTTCGTTCATCGGGAACGGCGTTTTCCCCGTCCCTTCGACGGGGCTTCAAGTCGTCGCAAACGACGGAATGAAGTTGAACGTAAAAACGGGCAAAGCGTGGATCAACGGTTACTTCTACTTCAACACGGGCGATCTTGCCGTCGAGCTTGACACGGCGGACGGACAGTTGAACCGCATTGATCGCGTTGTCGTCCGCTGGGATTTGACAAACCGCGTTATGTCGGTGAAGGTCAAATCTTCTTCGTTCAGCGCGTCCCCTACCGCGCCCGCATTGCAGAGGGACGCGGACGTTTACGAGCTTGCGCTGGCGGACATCTACGTGGGCGCGGGCGTAACAGCTATCACGCAAAGCAAGATCACGGATCAACGCTTGAACACGTCGCTTTGCGGCGTTGTTGCCGCCGTCGTTCAGCAGATCGACACGGCGGCTTTTAACGCACAGCTTCAAGCGTGGTTCGCCGAATATCAATCCCTTTCGGCGGCGGAGTACAACACGCTTGTTTCGTATATGAATTCGCTGAAATTGCAGGGTAACACGCAATACGAAGCGTTCGAGCAACACATGGCGGATTTTGAAACACAGGCGGCGGCGGACTTCAACGCATGGTTTAACGGCTTGCAAAACGTCCTTGACGATAACGCGGCAACAAATCTTCTGAATATCACGAACGCGCTTGACGCGCGCGTGGATATGCTGGAAGCGGTGCTTTTCAATGACATTACGACAAATCCGTTCTTGATCCTCTTCGATGATCTCGACGGCGTAACGTCTACGGGCATTTGGAACGAGAGTTTGCAGAGGATCGAATGCTGACGCGGTACGCTTGCACGGCGGCGGAATTGTCGTGCGTGATCGGAAACATCTTCGCGGAGCTTTCCCCGCCATGCGCGGCTTGCGGCGCGGAGGTATTACAGATCACAGGAACAACGGTTACAGGGAACGCGGCAACGCTGACCGTTACCGAAGCGGGCTTCGATTTCGACGGGTGCGCCGACGATACCGCTATGATCGAGCGAATGCGGAAAGGACGGTGCATATATGCAAAGACCGGAGCGGGAGCGGAAAGAACCGACGGAATTCAACGTGATTGTGAAAGCGAAAGACCTTGTAAAGCACGCCTTCACGATCACGAATTCGACGGAGCGCTACCCGAAGAAATACCGCTTCACGCTTGTAAACAGGATACAGGATAAAGCGGTGGACATTTACGAATGCGTCCTTGAAGCGAACGAATTAGACCTTCGGGACGCGCAGGAATACAGACAACGGCAGAAGCTACAAGCAAAGGCGCTGACCTATTGCAAGGAGCTTCTATTTTTCATAGAGCTTTCGCAGGAAATGGGCTTTATTTCTATGAGCAGTTGCGAATATTGGTCAAAACTTGCGCTTGAAGTGAAGTACATGACGACCGCGTGGAAGAAGCGGGACAAAACGAGAGCTTGAAAAACGTTCGGGGTACATCTTGATACGCCTAATTCGTCGAACGCCAGCAACGTCCGCAACGTCAATTCGGACGGCTCTTTGAACAACAACAACGCGTACAACGGCAACAATGGCGTTCGCCCGCTTCGGTGGACTATGTGAACGAGTAGGCACAGCCGAAAGCAGAATACCACCATCAAAGGAAGGTGTATCCCGTCGCCGCTATCCACGGCGGGGACGAATACAGGATCGCCGATACCGGAGCATACCGCCTTCCGGCGGCTGGCAAAGGTTATAAACAGCGAGGATTTTTTATTATGACAGACTTTGAAAAGATACACAGTTTTGAAAGCCTATACAATGCCTACCGAAAGGCGCGGCAAGGCAAGAGGTGGAAAGGAGCGGCGGCAAAGTTTGAAGTTAATCTTCTTGAAGCGCTGAACCTATTAAGCGAACAGATCAGAACGAAGCGCTATACCATGTCCCCGTATAACACGTTCGAGGTATACGAGCCGAAGCGCCGCGTGGTTATGTCGAACAGCTACAAAGACAAGGTTGTTCAACATTCGCTTTGCGATAACGTGCTTGAACCGATTTTGACACGATCGTTCATTCGCGATAACTACGCGTCGCAGGTGGGGAAAGGTACGCATTATGGGTTAGACAGGCTTCAAGAGTTCATGCGGAGGTTTTACAGAAAGAACGGAATTGACGGCTGGATACTGAAAGGCGATATTTCAAAGTATTTCTATTCGATCCGGCACGACGTTTTGAAAACCTTAATCCGCGAGAAGATAACCGATCCGGACGTTTTGTGGCTGATTGATCTTATCATCGACAGCACCGAAGGCAACGTCGGAATACCGATCGGCAATCAAACTTCACAGCTTTTCGCCCTTCTCTACCTTGACGGGCTGGATCACTTCGTAAAGGAAAAGCTGGGTATCAAATATTACGGGCGCTATATGGACGACTTCTTTTTGATCCATCACGACAAAGCATATTTGCAGGAGTGCCGGAAGCAGATTGAAGCGTTCGTACAGGCGCGCGGGCTTTCGCTGAATGCGAAAACAAATATCTTTCCCTTAAAACACGGCGTTGATTTCTTGGGCTTTCATACATACTTGACCGAAAGCGGCGCGGTGATCCGCAAGGTGCGCCGCCGGAGCAAGAACAATATGAAGCGGAAGTTGAAGAAATTAGCCGCCCTTCACGCGGCGGGACGGATCGACGCAAAGACCGTTGAACAATCCTATCAAAGCTGGAGAGGACACGCCGAAAAGGGAAACAGTTATCACTTGATCCGGCGGACGGATCAGTATTACAACAGCTTAATGAAATCAAAGGAGGCGGCACAATGTCAAAAACATTAGGCAGTTTGTCGGTGGGCGCGAAGATTGAAGTTCCGGTTCTTTCGGCGTATCAATCGCGCTTAGGATCAAAGATCGTTTTCAAGATCGCAGACAAGAACCACAGCGGCTACCCGTCGAATTCCGTAACGCTGATTACGGAAAAGATCATTCAGTTAATGTGCTTCGACGCAAAGGAAGCAAGCAACAGCAACAGCGATCGGAAACAATACGGCAATAACCGCTAGCAATATTCAAACATTCTGCAATGGCTGAATAGCAACGCGTCGGCGGGCGCATGGTACAGCGCAAAGCACAGCGCGGATCAAGCGCCGACGACGAAGAACACGCACGTAACATATAATCCGTACACTTCGTGGGCGGGCTTCCTTGCAATGCTTGATCCGAAGTTTGTTGCGGAGCTTATGGAAACAACGCTGACCGTTGTTAAATCTTCGACCGACGGCGGCAGTTACGAAACCTTCAAGGCGAAAATGTTTCTTGCGTCCACCACCGAAGTGGGGCTTGCGAATGAAAACAATATCGCGGAAGGATCGCTTCTTGCGCTATTCAGCAACGACGCTTCCCGCGTCGCTTATCCTACGGCGCAATGCGTGAACAACGCCGACGGATACACGAACAGCAATTTCAGCACGTCAAAGGGCTGGTATTGGTGGCTTCGGGCGCCTAATTCGTCGAACGCCTGCTTCGTCCGCTACGTCAATTCGGACGGCTCTTTGGGCAACGGCAGCGCGTACGGCGGCTACGGTGGCGTTCGCCCGCTTTGTAATCTTAAATCTTCTATCTTGGTATCTGACAGCCCGAACAGCGACGGAAATTATACGGTAATCTACAATTCCGCGCCTTCCGCGCCGCCCAGCATTACCGCGCCAGCAACGTGTTACAGCGGGCAGAACATCAACATTTCTTGCGCGGCGGCGACCGATCCGGACGGCGACGCGCTGACCTATTGTTTCGAGCGCTCATACAACAGCGGCGCGTGGACACAGGTTCAAGCGTCCGCAAGCAGGACGTTCACGGAAGCGGTATCGACCGCGTGGAACACGTTAAAATACCGCGTCCGCGCAAAGGACAGCTACGGCAATTATTCCGCATACACCACAAGCGGAGATATTGCCGTAATTCATAACCAGCCGCCCGTGATTTCCGGCAGTAATGCCGATCTTGGCACGAAGCGCGGGGATTTCACCTATCAATACAGCGTAACCGATCCGGACAATGACGTGGTGAACGTCGTTGAAAAGATCGACGGAAAGACAATCGCGACGAAGAACGCAATCACGCTGGGCGCAACGCAGACGCTTTCCGTTTCCGGAAATACCTTCACGGCGCTTACGAACGCAAAGCACACGATCACAATTACGGCGACCGACAGCGCAGGAAATAGCGCCGTCCGGACGCTGACGTTCACGAAGTCGATCGCGGGCTTCGTTATCACGCTTTCCACGCCGCTGGAAGCCAACAGCCAGCCGACACGCGCGAATATCAAGGTAACGCGCGACATTCCGGCGGGCGGCACGTTCAAGGTTGAAGCGACGAACAATCCGTTTGACGCTTCCCCCGTTTGGGAGGATTGCACGAACGCGGTTGTTCAAGGCGTTGCACACGTTTTCACAAATAAGATCAACACGGCGGCACAGTACGGAATGAATATCCGCGTAACCGTCCAGCGCGGCGACGCGCTGACCGCTTGCTGGGTATCGGGGATCGGGGGTAATTTTGAATGAGCGTAACACACAAGAAGAGCGAAAAACAGATCGGCGCGGCGGAGCTTGAAGCCTTGCGCACTTCGATCATGGCGGAGGTTGAAGCCGCCCGCGCCGAAAGCGAAGAAAGCATTATTTCGAGTATCCGCAATAACCTTGTTTCCCTTCCGGAGCAAGGCGAAGAGTGGAACGAGAAGAAAAGCTATATCACGGGCGACGTGGTAACGCTTGACGGCGTGAGCTACACGGCGACGCATTACAGCCGTGGAAAATCCCCTGCTTCAAATCCGGACAAGTGGACGCGCACACAGACCGAAGAGCAAATCGGCGCATGGGCTGACCTTCCGGACGGCGAAGTAATCACGGAAGGAACAAAGGTAACGCACAACGGAAAGAAATGGGTATGCGTCGCACAGCACTTCAAATCTTCCGTCTATTCCCCGCGCGTCAATTCGACGAAGTGGGAAGAGATCACATAAACGGGAAGGAGGAAGAAGAGCATGGACAATTTCACCACGGTTCTTTCCGTCGTATCTACGCTTTGCGCTATCGTTTTCGGATATATTGCTTTCGTGCGGAACAGGGACAGCGACAAGCAGAAGGAAGCGAAGAGCGACGCAACAATTCTTACAGAATTGGGCTACATCAAGGGCGGCATTGACGACGTGAAGGCGGAACAGCGGGAACAGCGAAAAACGAATACGGATTTCATCGGAAGGCTTGTTTCCGTCGAAGCGTCGGCAAAACAGGCGCACAAGCGGCTTGACCACATCGAACAGCAGTTAGAACAAGCAAAGTAACACCAGCGGCGGGGGCTTCCCCGCCGCTTCTTCGTTGCAAAGGAGGGTTCAGCAA
>ENA-OZKW01000348-OZKW01000348.1-human-gut-metagenome-genome-assembly--contig:-NODE-348-length-13462-cov-3.267547_pt1 | contig 13462 bp, 10 predicted proteins | sample MGYA00244833_ERZ653778 | MGnify/ENA primary metagenome ERZ653778 (study PRJEB26926, sample SAMN06165284) | human gut metagenome | biome: ENVO:00009003; feature: ENVO:2100002; material: ENVO:00002003... | reverse complement strand
CGGTGACGGAGCCGAAAATTTTCCCGCCCTGACCCGCTTTTGCGGTGAGCTTGACGGTCTTGCCGTTTATCTTCGCGGCAACTTCCTTGGCGTTCTTGAGCTCGGTTTCGAGCCTGTACTTCTCCGCGGATTCGCGGTTTTTCAGCTCGTTCATCGCCTGAGCGTTTGCTTCAACGGCGAGCTTTCTCGGGAAGAGGAAGTTTCTCGCGTAGCCGTCGGAAGCGTTGACGAGCTCGCCTTTCTTGCCGAGGCTTTTTACATCCTGAGTGAGAATAACTTTCATTTATATCAATTCCTTTCGGGTTATTTACGGGTGTGATTTTGTGGCGAATTGCAGCATATTGTGATTGGCTCGTGCGAAATTTCATGCCGCTCAGGCGGCATCGGTGCGTCGGGGTCGCCGCACCATACAAGCCGCACGCCGATAAATTCGCGTTAATTTAAGGAATATCACGAAATCGGGGTTGGCTCTTCGTCGTCGGTGCGGGGATATTTGGCGTCGATCGCTTCGCAGAGCTTCGACTTTGCCTCCTCCATATTCACACCGGTGAGCTGAGCCGCCGCCATGGTGCGGTGGCCGCCGCCACCGAGATATTCCATGATTATCTGGACATTCAGATCGCCGTAGGAACGCGCCGAAATATTGACGCTGTCATTTCCGCTGTCGAAAATAACAAACGAGGCTTTTACGCCACTGACTTCAAGCAGTTCGTCCGCCGCCTGAGCGCTGAGCAGTCTCGCGTTCTCCGTACCGGGTGCGGTGCAGGCTATGGCACAGCCCCTGTAGATATGCGCGGCGGATATTATCTCGCTGCGCTTGCGGTTGCTCTCGATCGAATTCGAGAACAGGCGTTTTACCGCGACGGTATCTGCACCCTTGCCCTTGAGGAAAGCCGCCGCTTCAAAGGTTCGCACACCGGTACGCATGACAAAATTCTTGGTATCCAGCATAATGCCTGCCAGCAGGGCATCTGCATAGCCTGCCGGAATATCCCGATCCAATCGGAAATACTGAATGATTTCTGTTACCATTTCAGATGCAGAAGAAGCATACGGTTCATGATGAAAGATTACAGCATTTTCAATAAAGTTGACATTCTTTCGATGATGGTCAATCACCACCACATAACGAGCAGCGTGATACAGCGATTCGCTCTCCAAAAGCTCCTTGTTATGCGTATCAACCACAATCAGCAGGCTGTCCGCTGTAATTTGTGCCATGGCATCCAGTGGTTCTAAGAAATGCGGCGGTGTTTCTTCCTGTTCCATGCGGGCAATCAACTGTTCTGCCAGACAATTTTTCCGGTTGACCACTACATATGCCGGTTTGTGCATCATGTGAATGGCGCCTGCCAGACCGCAGGCAGAACCAATTGCATCCAAGTCTCCGAATCGATGCCCCATCAAAAAGACCTGATCGGAGTGTTCAATCAACTCTTGCAGCGCAATGGCAATGGAACGAATCTTTGTTTTGGATTTCTTTTCAATTCCCTTGGAAGCGCCGCCAAAGAAGCAAAAACCATTTTCTGTTTTAACCGCAGCCTGATCGCCGCCTCGTCCGAGTGCCATATCAAGCGACTGCCGGGCAAATTTTTCACTTTCTGCCAAGGAGGACGCTCCAAATCCCACACCAATGGAAAAGGTCACATGAATGCGGTCGTTGATACAGATGCTTCTTGCTTCATCCAAAATCTTGAACTTCTCGCTCATAATGGTATGCAAATGGCGGGACTCCATCACAGCATAAAACGAATCATTGTCTACCTTTCGAATGACGCCGTCTGTTCCGTTCATGAACTGCTCCAAAAGCTGTTCCACCTGAGCGGAAACCTGCGCCTTTTCGCTTTCTTTTGCATATTGCAAGACATCGTCATAGCTATCAATGACCAGCAACAACACACACGGAAGGGCATTCAAATGCTCATTCTGCAAATGCAGGTATTCTGTCACTTCTTCAAATTGCAGGACAATGGTGCTTTTATGATGCTGCTGACAAGGCTTGCAGTGCACCTGATAGCTTCTGCCGTCCTGTTCCATCAGCATATCTCGTTCCTGCTTCAAAACATCCAGATTCAGACGAAGATGCTGCTGAATCGGACTGCCGAGTAACGTATTATCCGGATGCAGCTGTGCCTCAAATGCTGCATTATACCAAAAAACAACGCCGTTCTCTTCCAACAGGGCAATCGGGAACGAAACACTCTGCATCGCAGACAGTCCAATATTCTCCATACCATCCCAAATGGTTCGAATCCAATGGCGACTGGCATGGGAATATAATACAATCTGCACAAGCAGTGCAGCACTGAGTGCCAGTTCTCCGGCAAGTAAAAGCGGCTGCACCCATGCCGGCATGTTCGGCGGTGCCCATCCGCACAGTACCATTTGCCCCAGCAAACCTACTAGCAGCAGGATTGCTGTTCCAATCCACAGGAAAAACCTTCCAGATTTCATGTTGACCACCCTCTTTGCATTCGATTCCGTTCCAACAGAACCAACTGCCGATTGCCAAAAACCGACTAAATTTCCATAATGATCGGCAGAATCATCGGACTCCGCTTGGTTTTCTCATAAATATAATCGGACAGCACATCCCGAAGTTTTGTTTTCAAGGTTCCCCATTCTTTCAGGTCATGACCGGAGCAGCGATCCAAGGTACGCAGCAGAACCTGCCGTGCCTCTTCCATCAAAGCTTCCGATTCCCGTACATAAACAAATCCACGAGAGATAATATCCGGCCCAGAAACCAAGGTATTGCTGGAGCGTTCAATTCCAATCACCACGATGATCAAGCCATCCTGTGCCAGATGCTTTCGATCCCGCAGAACGATGGAACCAACATCTCCAACGCCCAGACCATCTACCATTACCTTGCCTGCCGGTACCTGTGATACAATTTTCATGGAGTTGCCATCTGTTTCGATGACATTTCCATTTTCTGCAATGATCACATGATCTTCCGACATGCCCATAGAAATGGCAATGCTCTTGTGCTTCATCAAGTGTTTATATTCTCCGTGCACTGGAATGAAGAATTTTGGCTTCGTCAAAGCATGAATCAGCTTCAATTCCTCCTGGCAGGCATGTCCGGAAACATGCACTTCATACATGGCCTCATAAACCACCTGTGCACCGGCACGCATCAGCTCATTTACAACTTTTGTGACATACTTTTCATTGCCCGGAATCGGCGTTGCAGAAATGATAATAAAGTCATTTGGTGTAATGGTAACCTTCTTGTGACTGTTCATTGCCATTCTGGTCAGGGCAGACATTGGTTCTCCCTGGCTGCCGGTTGTAATCAAAACAATTTTATCATCCGGAAAGCGATTCATCTCATCAATGTCAATTAAAACCTGCTTGGGAACATTCAAATACCCCAATTCCAGCGCCGTAGAAATGACATTGATCATGCTGCGGCCAAAGACCGCAACCTTTCTGCCGTATCGAACTGCATTGTCAATAATCTGCTGCACACGATGAATGTTGGAGGAAAACGTTGCAATGATAATCCGTCTGTTTTCCGCCTGCCGGAACAACTTGTCGAACGAATCACCGACCGTGCGCTCCGAACGGGTGAAGCCAACTCGCTCTGCATTGGTAGAATCTGCCATCAGTGCCAGAACGCCTCTGCTGCCCAGTTCTCCAAATCGAGCCAGATCAATGATATCACCGTCAATCGGCGAGAAATCGACCTTGAAGTCCCCGGTATGCACAATGATGCCGGCTGGTGTATGAATGGCCATGCCGACTGCTCCGGGAATGGAGTGATTTACTTTAATGAACTCCACTGCCATGCAGCCCATTTTTGCAGTTTTTCTCGGCTGTACTTCACAAAGCTTAACGGAATTGGCAAGTCCATGTTCCACCAGCTTTCCCTTTACCAAACCCAGCGTCATCTTGGTTCCGTAAACCGGCACATTCAGCTTCTTCAGCAGATAGGCCAAGCCGCCGATATGGTCTTCATGTCCATGCGTCAGCACAATACCACGAATTTTATCCCGGTTGGCCTCCACATATGTGAAGTCCGGAATGACAATGTCAACACCCGGCATGTCCATATCCGGGAATGCCAATCCGCAGTCCAGGATAAACATATCATTGCAACATTCGAAAACGGTCATATTCTTTCCGATTTCATTCAAACCGCCCAGCGGAATAATCCGAACCGGTGTCCGTTTGTTTTCCCGCTTATTAGAACTGCCGCGAGACGGATTGCGGTAAGCGGATTTTTGTTCTCCGCCATTTTTCTTAGCCGGTGCCTTTCCAGTTCCATTCTGCCGAACCGGCTTTCTGTAATTTCTCTTATGCGGTGCAGGATTCTGCCCTCTATTCAATTCTTTTCCTTCTTTTGCGTCCAATCAAATACCCTCTCTTTCTTTTTTGCAGCAACAGTCCAAATACAATTTTTCTTTTTTACCAAAGAAGCCTGCTATCCGTTTCGAGGCAATTTCTTTAGCGTTTCCGCGGCAAAATCATGCCGAATCCTGTTTCGTTCTTCTTGCTTTCATGTTGTAGATATGTCGTGCTGCATCGTTAAAAAATAATAAAAAATAAGAGACCGCTTTTCCATTCATTCTATGGAGTCGAGGTCTGAAACAAAGAACATATCGGTGCCAAAACGGTCGCAGCGATAGATTCTGTTTTTCCCAATCATTTATGTGCAGATTCTTCAGAAGCAGAATTACAAGCCAGCGGCGCTTTATAAAATCAACACACTGCCTGCAATCTGTCGAATTTCTGCAAAACCGTTCCATCAACAGTAATTCTATTATACGCAATTTTCTGTACAATGTCAATAGCTGCCCTTGATAATAGATTCAATTTTCCATTTGCCAAAAAGAATCTGATTGCATCGTCTGATTTTTTCTTGCCCAATCCGGTAAACTTTTTGGAATTTGCCCGGACAATAGTAAAAGTCCAATTAAATTGGGAATTGCCATTAACCCATTGCAAAGATCCGAAAGCGCCCAGATGGTCGGCATTTGCATAACAGCGCCGAGCAATGCAGCTGCACAATAACCAGCCCGATACGGCATAATGCCTTTGGAACCTGCCAGATACCGCACTGCCTGCTCCCCACAGCAGCTCCATCCAATCAGCGTGCAAAATGCAAACAAACCAATCATCCCTGTTAAAACAGGCAGCGAAGCAGTGCCGAAAACCTGCGAAAAAGCGGTGAGAATCCAATCCATACAGGTTCCGCCTTCCGAACCACCAGCTGTTAAAAGCGCCAATGCAGTCAGCGTGCAACAGACAATGGTATCGAATCCGACTTCTACCATGCTCCACATGCCCTGCGCTGCTGCATCCTTAGAATCCGCATGACTATGCACCAGCGCACTGCTCCCCAAGCCGGCTTCATTGGAAAAAACACCACGCTGCAACCCGATTATCATACAGCGGCGAATGGCTGCACCGCTAATGCCACCGCCAACCGCACGCATGCCAAATGCACCCAAAACAATTTCCCGGAGCGCACCCGGCAATGCTGCTCCATTTTTGCAGATCACCAATAGTGCTGCCAGCATATAGCCAAGGGAGAGCACCGGCATCAGCCACTGTGTCACGCATCCAATGCGCTTTGCTCCGCCGAAAATGACAACCGTCAAAATACCGGCAACAGCCAAACCTGTCACCCAAACCGGAACACCTGCTGCCTGTAAGCAGGCGCCAGCAATGGCATTGCTCTGTGTCATGTTCCCCATTCCCAGGGAAGCAGCAATACAGAAAACAGCATATACCACTGCCAACGGCTTGGCACGCAGTCCATAGGCAAGATATGCCATGGGGCCACCAATTCGCTCCCCACGTGCATCCAACCTGCAATACTGCATCGCCAGCACATTTTCTCCGTACGTCAGCAGCATACCCAGTAAGGCAGATATCCACATCCAGAATACCGCACCTGCTCCGCCAATTTGCAAAGCAGCTGCAACCCCAATGATATTCCCCGTTCCCATTGCGGCGGCAAGTGCTGTAGAACACGTCTGAAACTGCGTCATGGTTCCAGCTGACCGCTGCGTTTGCTTCGGCTGCCGCAGCAAGCTCCCAACGGTACTGCGAAAAATACTCCGTACACACCGAATGGGAAAAAATCTGGTTCGAATGGTAAGATACCCGCCGGTTCCCAGCAGCAATACCAACAATCCATTCCCCCATACCCAATTGCTCCATTGTTCGATCATACCTGTACTCCTATTCGACAATCGTTTTGGAATTTTCACTTGACGAAACGCCTGTCAGTCGTTTATAATGAAAAAGCACAGGAAGTACGCTTCCTGCCCTCTGTCGCCTGTTCTACATCGTATGACCATTCGGCAGAGATTCAGAACGATTTTTTACAAGAGAGCGGTGATTTCTTTCATGCAAGATTATAGAGGCGATCGGCATGCCTTCTACACCATGGAACTGCTGCTTCCCATCGGATGCGCTTTGATCAGTCTGGTGCTGCTATTTGGCATTCCCATGCTGCTTCCGAGCTTTCCCCGGATTATCCTGCGGATTACAGTTGGTGTTTTGATTGCTGCAACTGGTGCTGTCATGCTGTTCTGGCTTCCGCTCTGGTTTCATAATTTATCCTATACCATCACGGAACAATGTATCGTCAAACAGAGCGGTGCGATCTTTCATCGGCAACAGGTCATTCTAACCGAAGCGCTGCAATTCAGCACCATCCTACAACTTCCCTTTGCACGCTATACCGGCATGACTTTCCTGCCGCTGCATGCTTACGGCGGAACTGTATTGCTGCTGTTTCTCAGCCCTTCTGATGCAGCTTCGGTCTGCAATTACCTATTCGATCACCTTTATCCAACCGACTCGCTTCCACCTGCTCCGGAGGATTCTCATGCGTCATGAACATCCCATTAAAATCCTGCGATACAGTGCAAAGAATCTCTGGCTGTTGATTTTTCCACTGCTGCGTGGATTACAGCTCTATCCGCTGCACTTGGTGAATCCGATGGAGTGGCTGCGGGGTGCCTGGTTCGATTTACTGGTAGCAGCAATGATCTTAGGATTTGGCGGTCTGCGCTGGTTTTTTTGCAGCTTTGCATTTCAGGAAAATTGCATCCGCTTCCAAAGCGGCATCCTGATGCGGCACGAGACAGAGATTCCCTGCGCCAACATCACCGTTGCAACAGAAGAACACGCCTTTTACCTGCGGCCGCTGCGGGCGGTACGGGTTCGCATTTACACAGCAGCCGGACAGTTTCCAGAAACCGACGTGCAGATTCTAATGCGAAAACACGATCTGCTGGAAATGAAACATCTTATTCCACTGATGCGTCCCATTTCTGCTCGCCCGCAGCAATATCGAACCAACTGGTTATTTCTATTTTTGTTTTCCGTGCTATTTTCCAGCAGCTTTTCCGGGGCTGCCTATGCAGCCGCCGTCATGATTCAAGGTGGACGCATTACCCGAGATTTGCTGACGGAATTGCAGCTGGAAGAACTATTCTGGGATGTCACCGATCAGGCAGCCTATTATTTAAACGGCATTCCGTTGGTGATTGTCGCACTGGGCGTCCTTATTTTTGCAAGCTGGTGCATTTCGTTTTTTGCCAATCTGCTCAATTACGGGAATTTTTCCCTACATCCAGGCAAGCAGCACGTCTCCATCCGAGCTGGTCTGCTGACCAAACGCCTGCATCATATCCGAAGCGGAACCGTAAACTATACCGACATCCGGCAAAATTTAATTATGAAGCTGTTTCATATGATGTCTGTGCATATCAACTGTCCCGGATACGGCAGCAACCGCACCGTTCTTCCTGTCCTGCTTCCGCTTTTATCCCGCAGTCAATTTCAAAATGTTCCAAAGGCCCTGATCCCCTATCAGATTCCGCAAAAGCAGGATCCCAAAACTGTCAGCTTTCGTGCACCACGCATCAAATCCCTGTGGCTTTATATTTGGCAGCCTACTTTGCTGCTGGCAGGAGTTTGCCTGCTGACACTGGGACTGCGGATTCTATTTCCGTTGTTTGACCGCATCATTGTTCCGATTGGGTTGATGCTGCTGATTCCATGCGCCTGGCTGCTGATTATCCGCTTGATTTCACTGTTTACCACCAAAATCCGCTGGGATGATACTGCAATCTACATGCAGTACAGCAATGGCATGACCTTTCACACCATCCTTGCCAAATGGGAACAGCTGGTACAAATAGAGCTTCGGCAAACACCTGGTCAGCGCCGCATGGGGGTCTGCCACATTACGGTTTTTTTCAACAGCCGAACTCCTACGCGTCATACCTTACGTGCGATGCCGCTTGCAGCTGCACAGGCACTTCTTACACAAGCACAACACCGAAAACATTAGAATATCCTGCAATTTACAAAGACATCCAAAGCCATTCTCTGGGTGTCTTTGTTTTTTTCCAAAAGAATTCTTCGGATTCGACGATGTCTCGTTCAAATTCCGCTTGACAAAGCAAGCAGAATCTGTTACACTGAACGTAGGAAAGAAGGTGACCGAATGCTGCATGCCATTGGTTCCAAAAAGGAATTGACGCAGTTGGCTTATTATCAGATCGTTTCGGACCTGTTGGAAAGCAATCCGGTTCAGGAACTGAAGCTTTATCGACACCATATCATGACAACACGATTTCAGCATTGTCTGAATGTTTCCTATTATAATTATACCATCTGCAAGTTTTTCCGGTTGGATGCTGTTTCTGCGGCTCGTGCCGGTTTGCTGCATGATTTGTATTTTTATGACACAAAAGCTTATCACCAAGATGCATCCTCCCATTCCCATAGCAAACACCATCCACTGGTTGCTCTGCAAAATGCACAAACGCTCATGCCGCTCAATGCAAGAGAAGCGGATATCATCGTCAAGCATATGTGGCCGCTGACCAAACGGATGCCGCTATACAAGGAAAGTTTTGTGATCGTTTTGGTTGACAAATACTGCGCAGTACTGGAATTTTGTATTCCAGGCGCAATCTGGCTGTTTCGAAAGCTGTTTCGCCGCAAAAAGGCGATCTCTTCCCTTTAAGAAATACTTCTCTGTTTCGGGAGCTTGCTGTTTGCAGGCTGAGAGGAATCGAACGAACGATTCGACCGTTTCACCTGATTTGGATAATGCCAACGCAGGGAATCCCAGGGCATCGCTTTACAAAATCGTAACGGGCATACTCGGATTTCGGGTATGCCCGTTTTTCACTAATCTTTTACCATCGAAAAGGAGCCGATCTTATGAAATTTTCTCCTGCCGCACTGCTGCTGTACGGCATTCCGTCTGCCACATACCAGACAGCAGACGCTTTGTTGCAGGATGTCCGTGCCGCTGTTGCCGGCGGTGTGACCTGCATACAAATTCGAATCAAACACGTCCCCACTCAAGAACTGGTTGCACTGGCAGCGCCGACCGTTCAATTCTGCAAGCAGCAGCACATTCCCTGCATCATCAATGACGACGCAGAAGCAGCAGCTCTGCTGCAAGCAGACGGTGTACACGTTGGGCAGTCAGACTGCTCCATTCAGCAAGCACGTGCCATCCTAGGCAAATCCGCCTGCATCGGCGTCAGTGCGCACAACTTGGAAGAAGCCCGGATGGCCCAGCAAGGCGGTGCCGATTACATCGGATGCGGCGCTGTATTTGGTTCTGCCACCAAACAGGATGCCACACCGCTTTCCAGAGAGACCCTGCGTACAATCTGCCAAGGTGTTTCCATTCCGGTGGTTGCCATCGGCGGCATCACAGCTCAGAACGTCCAGCAGCTCGCAGGGAGCGGCATCCAAGGCATTGCCGTTGTTTCTGCCATCTTTGGCCAGCCGGATAAAACAGAAGCCGCCCGGCAGATGCATCAGCTTGCAAATCAGGTCTGCGGAGGTGCGCAATGAACACCATACGAATTCCTGTTTTAACCATTGCTGGCAGCGACAGCAGCGGCGGCGCCGGCATTCAGGCAGACTTAAAAACCATGCTTGCCCGCACCGTCTATGGCATGAGCGCCATTACCGCTCTGACCGCACAAAACACAACCGGTGTACAGGGGATTCTCCCTGTACCAGCCGCTTTTCTCCAGCAGCAGCTGGAGGCAGTCTGCTCAGATCTTCCACCACAGGCTGTCAAAATTGGCATGCTTGCCAGCGCTGACCAAGTTCCGGTCATCTGCCAGGCAATCCGCACCTATGCACTGCGAAATATTGTAGTGGATCCGGTTATGGTTGCCACAACTGGTGCAACGCTCACCCAACAGGAAACCATCTGTGCCATGCAAGAACAGCTCTTTCCGCTTGCAACGCTGCTGACGCCCAATCTGGTGGAAGCAGAAGCCCTGCTGGGAACCACTATTACAACCTGCTCAGAAATGGAACAGGCTGCCAAACAGCTGGCAGCACGCTATCATACAGCTGTCCTGCTCAAGGGCGGACATCTCACAGAAGAAGCCACTGACATTTTATATGATCCGGAAACTGGACTGCATGCCTTTCCGGGCAAACGCATGCACACTGCCAATACCCACGGAACCGGCTGCACCCTTTCCTCTGCCCTTGCCGCAGAACTCGCAAAGGGACATTCCCTGCCGGAAAGTGTTCGTCTGGCAAAAGACTATGTTGCACAATGTATCGGGGCAGGTCTTGTACTGGGACACGGAAACGGCCCCATCTGCCACGATTGTATCATTTCACCACAGTAAAGGAGATTGAATCTATGAAAACTTACCACACCCAAATGGAAGCCGCCAAGCAAAACATTCTGACACCGCAGATGCAGACTGTTGCGGAACAGGAACACATGGACCCGGAACTGCTGCGGCAGCGTGTTGCAAAGGGCACCATTTGTATTCCTGCCAACATCCATCACACCGCCCTGCATCCGGAAGGCATCGGAAAAGGACTGCGCACCAAGATCAATGTTAATCTGGGCATTTCCGGAGACTGCGCCGACTATTCTGCGGAGATGGAAAAAGTCAAGCTGGCAATTGATTTTGGCTGTGAAGCCATCATGGATCTTTCCAACTACGGCAAAACCAGCACATTCCGCAAGGAACTGATTGCCATGTCTCCGGCAATGATCGGAACGGTTCCCATGTACGATGCAATTGGCTACTTAGAAAAAGACCTGATGGACATTCGGGCAGAAGATTTCTTAAAAGTATTAGAAGCACATGCCAAGGAAGGCGTGGACTTCCAGACCATTCATGCCGGCATCAATCGGCGTGCAGTAGAAGCTCTGAAGCGGGAATCCCGTACCACCAACATTGTTTCCCGCGGCGGTTCCCTGATCTTTGCCTGGATGGAAATGACTGGAAACGAAAATCCGTTCTATGAATATTATGATGATGTACTGGACATTCTGCGAAAGTATGATGTCACCATCAGCCTCGGCGATGCGCTGCGTCCCGGCTCCATTGCAGACAGCAGCGATGCCGCACAGATTTCCGAGTTGGTCGAACTGGGTGCACTCACCAAACGTGCCTGGGAACGGGACGTACAAGTTATGGTGGAGGGTCCCGGTCATATGGCAATGAATGAAATTGCTGCCAATATGGTGATGCAGAAGCGTTTGTGCCATGGTGCACCGTTCTATGTATTGGGCCCGTTGGTGACCGACATTGCACCGGGATACGATCACATCACCTCTGCCATCGGCGGTGCCATTGCAGCTGCCAATGGGGCAGACTTCCTCTGCTATGTCACACCAGCAGAACACCTGCGTCTGCCGGATGCACAGGATGTCAAGGACGGCATCGTTGCTTCCAAAATTGCAGCCCATGCAGCCGACCTGGCGAAGGGCATTCCCGGTGCCAGAGACATCGACAACCGCATGAGCGCTGCCCGGCAGCGGATTGACTGGGAAGGCATGTTTGCCTGCGCCATTGATCCGGGAAAGGCACGGGCTTATTTTGAAAGCCGCCCGCCGCAGGATCGCCATACCTGCTCCATGTGCGGAAAAATGTGTGCGATGCGTACCAGCAACAAGATTCTAAACGGAGAATCCATCACCTTCTGTGAACAGGAAAATCAGTAATCTGATTGCAATCAAAAACGATGCGGCTGGAAAAACAACCGCATCGTTTTTACATTCTGCTATTCAGAAGCAAGCAGAAGATGTTTTAAAAGCGCAAGATCAAAACCGTCAATGACACCGTCTTGGTTGAGATCAGCTTGCTGTTTCTGGTCATTGGTTAAGACGGAACGTCCTAGGAGGTAATCTTGCAAGAGGATGGTATCGGAAGAAGTGAGGGTTCCATCCGTATTGAGATCGCCTAATAGATTATTGTATTTTTCTATCGTAAATTCAACTGCATTACTCATTGATATGTCACTGCCAAATCTCGTATCCACATAAGCCTGATACGTTCCTTCTGGCAGATTTACAGAAAATGGATTAGATGCTCCCCATTCGATCAAATACGGATCTCCTTCCCATAAGGTTCCTTTCCATATCTTTACATCATATCCAGTTGCTCCATTTATAGCATTCCATGAAAACGTTGTTTCTGTTGAGGAATTTCCTGTTGTAACACTCAACACAGTTGATGGCAGCCCCTCATAATTCGGCACCCCATACCCAACAATAGAGGAGGCTCCCACTGAAACACTATGCCGTGCCACCTTATTGGAATAGTTTCCCTCAATGGTGTGAATGGTACTGCCCGAAACCGATTCTACAATTCCAACATGATAGCCGCTGTTGCTGCTGCTGGAACGAAAATAAATAATATCCCCACTTTGCGGCGTATAGCTGTTACCCTGCCAAACCTGCTGGCTTTTAAAGAAGTCCATGGCATCAATGGTTCCAGCCGTTCGCTTGATTACAGAAGAAGACACACCAGCCTGTTTGGCACACCATGCGATAAAGGACTGGCACCATGCATAACAATAAGACCCATCGATCTTGTATAAATCCACATTGTATTTCGTATAATTGTTACTGCCGGATATTGTTCCGTCCAAACTGCCTTCCCGATAACCAACTTGTGTCTGCGCAATGGCAACGATATCGGCTCGCTGATTACCGGTATTGGTATGCGTGTTTTCATATGCCGCCCCAACCGGAAACCCTGCGCACAGTCCCATTCCCATTACAACAGTAAGCACAACCGCCATCCATTTCACAAACCATTTTTTCCAAGAATCATACATAATACCACTCCTTTTTTTCATTTGAATCAATCATATATGATTGATTCTATCCTAATTATAATCTATTCAGATTATAATGTCAACCTTTTTCCGTCACATATGATACTATTTTCTAAAAAAAGGAGTCTCTTATATGTCATTCTACCAAAGGATCAGAGATTTGCGTGAAGATGCAGACAAAACACAGACGGATCTTGCTGCTTACCTCGGCACCACAGCACAGTACTACGGAAAATATGAAAAAGGAGAACGGGAAATTCCCTTTATGCGTGCCATTCAACTGGCTGAATTTTATGATGTGAGCCTGGACTATCTGGCAGGACGCACCAACTGCCGAACCGGGGGCACCTGTCTCTTA
>ENA-OZKW01000342-OZKW01000342.1-human-gut-metagenome-genome-assembly--contig:-NODE-342-length-13537-cov-9.992954_pt1 | contig 13537 bp, 10 predicted proteins | sample MGYA00244833_ERZ653778 | MGnify/ENA primary metagenome ERZ653778 (study PRJEB26926, sample SAMN06165284) | human gut metagenome | biome: ENVO:00009003; feature: ENVO:2100002; material: ENVO:00002003... | reverse complement strand
AGATCAGCCTCGGTCTCGTGGGCTCGGAGATGTGTATAAGAGACAGATATAATATTAGTACGAAAGAATGTAGTACGCATTATTAATTAAAAAGGAAGTAATTTTATGGCTAAGAAAGAATTTAAATCAGAGTCAAAAAGACTTCTCGACCTGATGATTAATTCAATTTATACTCATAAGGAGATTTTCCTTAGAGAGCTTATTTCAAATGCAAGCGATGCTATTGATAAGCTTTGCTTTATTGCACTTACAGACGATAAGCTTAATATGAGCAGAGATGATTTTAAGATTTTTATAAAGCCCGACAAGGAAAACCGTACACTTACAATTACCGATAACGGTATCGGTATGGATAAAGACGACCTTGAAAACAACCTTGGCACAATCGCATCTTCGGGTTCATACAAGTTTAAGCAGGAAATGAGCGAAAAGCAGGACGATATTGACATTATCGGTCAGTTCGGCGTCGGCTTTTACTCCGCTTTTATGGTAGCAAAGAAAATTACCGTTGTTACTAAGAAATACGGCTGTGACACAGCTTACAAGTGGGAATCTGACGGCGCAGACGGTTACGAAATCACCGAAACAGAGAGGGACGAAATCGGTACAACAATTGTACTTAAAATTAAGGACAATACAGAGGAAGAAAACTATGATGAGTTCCTTGAGCAGTACAGAATCCAGGGACTTATCAAGAAGTATTCCGACTATATCCGCTATCCGATTATGATGGATATGACTCACAGCAGAGTTAAGGAAGAAACCAAGGACAGCGAAAAACCGGAGTATGAGGATTATACAGAAACCGAAACTCTTAACAGTATGCTCCCAATCTGGCAAAGAGCAAAGAAAGATGTTAAGCAGGAAGAGTACGATAATTTTTATCGTGAAAAGTTTATGGCTATGGACAAGCCTTTGCATACAATCGTAACTTCCGTAGAGGGTGTTGTTACATACAAGGCATTGCTTTTCATTCCGTCGCAGGCACCTTACGATTACTATACAAAGGAATACAAAAAGGGACTTCAGCTTTATTCAAGCGGTGTTCTTATTATGGAAAACTGCGAGGAGCTTTTACCTGAACATTTCAGATTTGTAAAGGGTATTGTTGACAGTGCAGACCTTTCTCTTAATATTTCAAGAGAGATGCTCCAGCATGACCGTCACCTTATCACTATTGCACAGAACATTGAGAAGAAGATTAAGAACGAGCTTACTTCAATGCTTGCAAATGACAGAGAAAATTATGAAAAGTTCTTCAATGCCTTTGGCAGACAGCTTAAGTACGGAGTATCTGCCGACTACGGTATGCATAAAGAAGAATTACAAGACTTACTTATGTATTACTCTTCTACAGAGAAAAAACTTGTAACTCTTTCGGAATATGTTGACAGAATGAAAGAGGATCAGAAGTTTATTTACTTTGCAGTCGGCGAGAACATTTCTTCAATTGACAATCTCCCGCAGACAGAACTTTTGCGTTCAAAGGGTTACGAAATCCTCTATTGTACAGAAGAAATTGATGAGTTCTCACTCCAAACTCTTATGCAGTACAAGGACAAGCGTTTCTGTTCGGCTACAAACGATGACCTCGGTATTGAGAATGATGAAAACAAAGAGGAAGAAAAGGACAGCAGTGCAATCCTTACTTTTGTAAAAGAAACACTCGGCGACAAGGTAAGCGAAGTTGTTGCGTCTAAAAAGTTGGTTTCTCACCCTGTTTGCCTTACCGCAAAGGGCGGCATTTCATTTGAAATGGAAAAATACTTCAATGCGGTTCAGCCTGACAGCGGTATGAAAGCACAGAGAGTGCTTGAACTTAATATGAATCATTCGGCTGTAAAGGCAATGGAAAGCGCAGTGCAGACGGATATTGAAAAAGCAAAGAAGTACGCAGAGCTTCTCTACGATCAGGCTCTCCTTATTGCAGGACTTCCGATTGAAAATCCTGGCGAATATGCAGATCTTGTTTGCAGTCTTATGGTGTAATTAAATAATTATCTTAAAGCGGTTGCATTAGTTGCATCCGCTTTTTTGTTGCAATTTTTGTGTGTGCGTGTTATTATAAAAACGGGTGATTTAATGAAAAAATCCGGAGTGTTTACATTCTTTTATAGGCTGTTGCTCACACTTATGCTTATGGTCGGTATTAACGGCATTTTTCTTGCAGAGATGCTTGACAGGTGGTATTTGCCGCTTATCAGTGTTTTTGCGTTTGTTGCCGCAAATGTTTTTCCGTCTGTTGCAAAAGGCGGCTATCCGTCTTTTAAATTCAGAATGATTGCACACGGCAGTGAATTGCTCTTGCAATTTTTAATAACAACTCTGCTTTCAAGTGTGATTTATATTCAGTCGGCTTTTCAAATGTTACCTGACAATTGGGTAAAATGGGCGCTGTGCCTTGGAGGTGCTCTGCTTGCGGAGTTTATTTTGTTTTGGAACGGTATCATTTCCGTTTATTGCACATCGGTTCAACTTGGCATAAAGCATAGGTTTATCGGAATAATTTGCGGTTTTATTCCGATTGTAAATTTATTTTGTCTTGGCGTTATTATAAAAATAACTATGCAAGAGGTTAATTTTGAGATTGATAAAGCCGAACAAGACAGAAAAAGAATTAATGAGAAAATTTGCAAAACAAAATACCCTGTGTTGCTTGTGCATGGTGTGTTTTTTCGTGACAGCGCATATTTCAATTATTGGGGCAGAGTGCCGGCAGAGCTTATTGCAAACGGCGCAGAAATTTACTACGGTAATCATGAATCGGCCGCATCTGTAGATGACAGCGCCAAAGAGATTGCCGAGAGAATTAAACAAATCGTTGCGGAAACAGGTTGTGAAAAGCTGAACATTATTGCTCATTCAAAGGGCGGGCTTGATTGCAGAAAGGCGATTGCCTGTTATGGCGTTGAAGATATGACAGCATCGCTCACCACAATAAACACTCCGCATCGTGGCTGCGGTTTTGCCGACTATCTTTTAACAAAAGTTTCGCCTAATGTTAAAAACAAAATTGCTTTTGCATACAATAACGCACTTTTAAAGTTTGGCGACAAAAATCCCGACTTCATCTCTGCCGTAACCGACCTTACGCAGGCAAATTGTACGAAACTTAACGCTGATGTATTTGACTCACCAAAGGTTTATTATCAGAGCTTTGGCTCAAAGCTGAACAGAGCGTCGGGCGGAAAATTTCCGCTTAACTTTTCATACAATCTTGTAAAATATTTTGACGGCGAGAATGATGGCTTGGTTTCAGAAAACTCCTTTGCCTGGGGCGAAAAATATACATACATTACTACAAAAGGTAAAAGAGGCATTTCTCACGGAGATATGATTGACCTTAACCGTGAAAATATTAAGGACTTTGACATAAGAGAATTTTATGTGCAGATACTTGCAGACTTGAAAAAATCAGGTTATTGATAAGGAGAATAAAGATAATATGAAGAGAAAAGACTATATTTCATGGGACGAATACTTTATGGGTGTGGCTATTCTTGCCTCAAAGCGCAGTAAAGACCCGAACACTCAAGTAGGTGCGTGTATTGTAGACAATAACAATATCATTCTTTCCACAGGTTACAACGGCTTTCCTTTCGGTTGTTCCGATGATGATTATCCGTGGTGCAGAGATGGTGAAGACACAAAGTACAGCTATGTGGTACACGCCGAGCTTAATGCTATACTTAATGCAAGAGGCAAAAATCTTAAGGGCGCAAGGCTGTATGTTGACCTTTTTCCTTGCAACGAATGTGCAAAAGCCATTATTCAGTCGGGTATAGCAGAGGTCGTTTATCTTTATGATAAATATGCCGACAGCGCCGCAACTGTTGCGTCTAAAAGAATGTTGCAGTCGGCAGGGGTAGCGTGCCGTAAATTTACTTCCGACAAAAAGAGCCTTTCAATTGATTTTGAAAAGTAATATTGAGAAAAATATATAGCCTTTGATTTGTTTTCGGTCAAAGGCTATAAGATTATTTGAGATAGCATTAATAAATTATGGTTTAGCAAATTGATTTTCCAAGCAATTATAAAAGTTTGGTCAACCTTTTCAAAGGCTGTGGGTGTGGGCAAAGCCCACAAATACTTTCCGCTTATGCAATGATGTGACCTTTTTGTGTTAAAGTTGACAAATAAAAAAATTTATATTTTTGATGATTGTATATGTAACTGAATTGCACAATTTTGTATTGACAGTAAATTTCATATTTGCTATTATTTTTATTGTATATTGAGAAGTATATAAAATATTTTGTCATAATGACAAGGAGAGAAAATAAATGAAAAAATTTTTAGCATCAATTATTGCTGTGGTTTTAGCTGTAAGCGGGTTATCTGTGATTTCAATTACAGCAAATGCGGCAACTATTTTTATAAGCGGCAACTATGAATATACTGTAAATTCAGATGATACCGTAAATATTGCGGGATATAAGGGTATAGCAACCGATATTACAATTCCGTCGCAAATTTTAAATAAAAATGTTGTAAAAATTTCTGCTAATTCTTTTTACAACAATAGCACATTAACTTCTGTTAAAATACCAAATACAATAAAAGTTGTCGGTTCAATGGCATTTCACAATTGTACAAAACTTTCAAAAGTTACATTACCAAGCAATCTTACGAAAATTGGCTATAATGCATTTGAAGGAACAACAGCACTTAAAACGATTACAATTCCAAAGACATTAACAAATTCCGATTATAGTATCTTTAGAAATTCAGGATTAAAAACTGCTATAATCGAAAACGGTGCGACTGCAGTTCCGGCTGCGCTTTTCAGTGATGCAAATAATCTTACCAAAGTAACAATTCCAAATACTGTAAAGAAAATCGGTGTAAGTGCATTTAGCAATTGTACAAAGCTTTCATCTATAACTTTGCCAAATACTCTTACCGAACTTGGTTATAATGCATTTGGCGGTACGACGGCACTTACCGCAATTACAATTCCAAAAACGGTTACAACAGCCGGTAATAATGTATTTAACGGTTCGGCACTTAAAACAGCCACAATCGAAAACGGTGCAACAGCAGTAGCAGACAATCTTTTCAGTAACGCTAAAAATTTAACTAAAGTAACAATTCCGAATACAGTTAAAAAAATAGGCTCAATGTCATTCTACGGTTGTAAAAGTCTATCATCGGTAGCATTGCCAAATACTCTTACCGAAATCGGCTATAGCGCATTTAACGGAACAACAGCGCTCACAACAATTACAATACCGAAGACTGTAACCAAAGCAGGCAGTGATGTGTTTGAAGATTCGGGACTAAAAACAGCTATAATCGAAAACGGAGCAACATCAGTGCCGAATAATTTGTTTAGTAAAGCAACAAATCTGACACAGATAACCATTCCAAATACAGTTAAAAAAATAGGTTCAATGTCCTTTTATGACTGTACAAAATTATCCTCGGTAACTTTGCCGAATACTCTTACATCAATCGAAACATCTGCATTTAAAAATTGCCAAGCTATGAAATCTATTACTATTCCAAAGAGTGTTACATATTTTGGTACAACCGCAGTGGGCTATAGTGATGGCAGAGTTATTGACGGATTTATAATTTACGGCTATAAAAATACAAAGGCGCAGACATACGCAACCAAAAATAAAATTACATTCAAAGCATTGCAGGAGGAAACTGTACCTGTAGGTGATATAAATAATGACGGCAAAATAGATGTATCGGATGTTACATACTTACAGATGTATCTTTCGGGCAATTCATCATATGTAATTAAAAATACAAAGGCGGCAGACGCAAACGGCGACGGTAAAATTGATGTTGCCGATGTTACAAAGATTCAGACTATTATTGCTTCGTAATTAAAATTTAATATTAAAAGTACATTAAAGCTGTTCGGGCAAGAGTTACCGAACAGCTTTTTGCTTTTATAAATGATAAAATACGGGAATAAAAAGACAGTAATCGGGATAGAATATTTTTGAATAATCTTGACTGATTTATGGCTGAATTTGAATGACTTAAAAATGCAAAAGCAAAATCACTTGTTAAAACACACAAAATTATATGCGATTTTTGATATAAACTAACTGAATTTCAATTTTAATGAATTTTTTTGAAAGAATTTGCTTGACTTTAACAAAACAGGTGTTATAATGTAGTCAAGAGGTGAGGGAAATGCTTACTCAGGAAAGATATCAAACAATACTTCAAATATTAAGCGAGAAAAACACAGTCACGGTACAGGAGCTTACAAAGCTTTTGAATACATCGGAGTCAACCATAAGGCGTGACCTCACAACACTTGACGAGATGGGCAAGCTTAATAAAGTATTCGGAGGAGCAACCTCAATTCACCAGCTTTCGGGCGTATATGAGGCTGATGTGAAATCAAGAGAAGGTATAATGCTTGACGAAAAGAAAGCAATCGCAATTTATTGTGCAAAACTTATTAACGATACGGATTTTGTATATATAGACGCAGGCACAACCACTGATATTCTCACAGATTACATTACAAACAAAAACGCAACCTATGTTACAAACGGTATTACCCACGCAAAAAATCTTATAAGAAAGGGACTTACAACATACACAATCGGCGGCAGAATCAAACCTGCTACCGAGGCTATTATGGGCGCGGAAGGTTTAAGGTCGCTGAAAACCTTTAACTTTACAAAATCCTTTATGGGTACTAACGGAATTGAATTAAATGCAGGCTTTACCACTCCTGATATGGAAGAGGGCTTGATCAAAGAGGAAGTTATAAAAAGAAGTTATATGTCTTTTGTTCTTGCCGACAATACCAAATTCAGAAAGGTATTTCCGATTACCTTTGCAGAGCTTAAAGACTGCTGTATTATAACCGACAAACTCCCGTATAATGAGTTTTCGGAAAAAACAATAATCAAGGAGGTTATGAAGTGATTTACACAGTTACACTAAACCCGTCAATTGATTACATCGTTCGTCTTGATGAGCTTAAGACAGGCATTACAAACAGAACAACAAGCGAGGAATATTACATCGGCGGCAAGGGAATAAATGTTTCGTGCGTACTTGCCGAACTCGGTATCAAGAGCACAGCGCTTGGTTTTGTTGCAGGATTTACCGGAGAGGCTATTGAAAAAGGTCTTAAAAATCCTAAAATCACAGCAGATTTTATCACACTTAAAAGCGGAATTTCAAGAATAAACATTAAAATCAAGGCAGGCGAAGAAACCGAAATCAACTGTCAAGGACCACACATAGATGAGGAAGAACTTTTGAATCTGTTTGATAAAATCGACAATATTCAGAGCGGCGATACACTTATCATTGCAGGAAATATTCCAAATACATTGCCTGACGATGTTTATGAAAGAATCATCGAAAAACTTGACGGAAAAGATGTAAGAATTGTAGTTGACGCAACTAAAAAGTTGCTTGTTAATTCACTAAAATACAAACCGTTTTTAATCAAACCGAACCGTCAGGAGCTTTCAGAAATTTTTGACACAACAGTAAAGACAGAAAGCGATGTTGTCAAATATGCGCAGGAATTGCAGAAAATGGGTGCAAAAAATGTTCTCGTTTCTCTGGGCGGCGACGGTGCATTACTTGTTGACGAATTCGGAAAGGTTCATAAAGAGGGCGTTATTAAAGGTCACAAGGTACTGAATACAGTAGGCTCGGGTGACTCGATGGTAGCAGGCTTTGTAGCCGGCTGCATTGACAAAAACGATTACGCCTATGCGTTAAAGCTCGGCAGTGCCTGCGGAAATGCAACAGCCTTTTTAAACGGACTTGCCACAAAAGATAAAATTGATGAATTGCTCGCTCAATTCTGAGTGGGTAGAAATAAATAAACTAAAAAGGAGAAGAATTTATGCGTATTACTGATTTATTAAAACAAAGTGCCATAGAGCTTAATGTATCAGTGGCAAACAAACAGGCAGCAATCGACAAGCTCGTTTCATTGCACGAAAAGAGCGGAAACCTTGTAAATGCAGCCGAGTATAAGAAAGGAATCCTCGCAAGAGAGGAAATGGGAACAACAGCAGTTGGTATGGAGGTTGCCATTCCGCACGCAAAGAGCACGGCGGTAAAAGCTCCTGCACTTGCAGCAATTACAGTTCCAAACGGCGTTAATTACGATGCTCCCGACGGACAGCCTTGCAAACTTATTTTTATGATAGCGGCTACAACAGACGGCGATGTTCACCTTGAGGTTCTCGCAAGACTTATGCAGCTTTTAATGCATGAAGATTTTACAGCGAAACTTAAAGCCGCAAAAACTCCGAAAGAATTTATCTCTATTATTGACGCAAAAGAAACAGAGAAGTTCCCCGATGAACCAAAGGCAGAAGTTCCTGCAAAGAAGGGTTACAGAGTTCTTGCTATCACAGCTTGTCCAACAGGTATTGCTCATACTTATATGGCGGCTGAATCACTCCAGAAAGCCGGCGACAGCCTTAACATTCCGATTAAGGTTGAAACAAACGGTTCGGGCGGTGCAAAGAATGTGCTTACCGAAGAAGAAATTGCAAATTGTGACGGTATCATCATTGCCGCTGACATCACAATAAATCTTGCCCGTTTTGACGGCAAGCCCGTTTTACAGTGTGCCGTTTCAGACGGTATTCATAAGCCGGAAGAGCTTATCAACAAGATTGTAAACAAAGAAGTTCCCGTATATCATCACAAAGGCGGTTCTGCAGATGCTCCAAAGAAGAGAGGCGGCACTTACGGTCACCTTATGAACGGTGTATCACATATGCTCCCGTTCGTTGTAGCAGGCGGTATCTTCATTGCAATTGCATTCCTCATTGATATTGCATGCGGTGTTAACGCACAGGAGGCTGGCAGTACATTCGGTACGGTAACTCCTGCAGCCGCATGGTTTAAGACACTCGGCGGTGTGGCATTTAACCTTATGGTTCCTATTCTTTCCGGCTTTATCGCAATGTCAATTGCAGACCGTCCCGGCCTTCTCGTTGGTCTTGTAGGCGGTTTCCTTGCAACATCAGGCGCAACCTTTGCAGATCCGGGTGCTGTTAACACAGTTCCGTCAGGCTTCCTCGGTGGATTGCTTGCAGGTTTCGCAGGCGGTTACTTAATGCTTGCTATTGAAAAAATGTGCGATAAGATGCCTAAGGCTCTTGAGGGTATCAAGCCCGTTCTCATCTATCCGCTTCTCGGACTCGGCGGTATTCTCGTTGTAATGTGCGCAGTCAACCCGTTCATGGGTATGATTAACTCAGGTATGTCAGACGGCCTTAACGCTATTGCCTCTAACCCTGCAATGATGGTTCCGCTCTGTGCGCTCCTCGCAGGTATGATGTCTATCGACATGGGCGGTCCTTTCAACAAGGCAGCTTATGCATTCGCAACACTTAACCTTGCAAACGCAGACGATCAGGCATACATCATTATGGCAGCAGTTATGATCGGCGGTATGGTTCCTCCAATCGCAATCGCTCTTTCAAACACATTCTTCAAGAATCGTTGGACAGACGAAGAAAGAAAGAATGCTCCCGTAAACTATGTAATGGGACTTTCATTCATCTCAGAAGGTGCAATTCCTTACGCAGCAGGTCATCCGCTTCAGGTTATCCCTTCATGTATCGTTGGTTCTGCAGTAGCAGGCGCACTTTCAGCTCTCTTTGGCTGTAAGCTTATGGCTCCTCACGGCGGTATCTTCGTATTCGCAACAATGCAGGGTACATGGTATTTCTACCTCCTTGCTCTTGCAATCGGTGCGGTAATCGGTATGTTTATGCTTGCACTTCTTAAAAAACCTCTTAACAGAGAGATTAAAAAAGTTAAATAAATTTCACAAAAAATCTTCCATTCTTTCTTAAAATATGATAAAATAAACTTAATTCAGACAGGGAGTAGCCCTCCCTGTCTGACACAAAACTATTATAAAGGGGTTTTCTATTATGGTATCAAAAAAACTTACATTAAATAATGCATCAGGTTTTCATATGCGTCCCGCATCAGTATTTGCAACAGCAATGGCAAAGTTCCAGAGTGATGTTACAATTGATTTCAACTCAAACAAAATCAATGCAAAAAGTCTTTTAAATATTATTGCAGCTTGTATTAAGTGCGGCAGCGAGTTTGTAGTAGAATGTAACGGTCCTGACGAAGAAGAGGCTCTTGCAAAGGCAGTAGAGCTTATTGAAGGCGGACTTGGTGAATAAAAACGGGAGCGTGTCTTTTGGCACGCTTTCTTTCTAAAATTTGAAAGCAGGTGAGATTATGTTACACGGAACACCCGCTTCCGAGGGTATCGGACTCGGAAGAGTAATGATTGTAGAAGAAGCAAAACTTGAATATAATAATGTAACTGTTACGGATACCGAGGCAGAGGTTGAGCGTTTCAGAAATGCGGTTAAAATATTTTGCGACAATACTGCGGCACAGGCAGATGCGCTGAAAGCGTCGGCAGGTAAAAAAGAGGCAGAAATTCTTGAGGGTCACATTCAGATGATGAAAGACCCGTATATGTGCGGCGAAATCGAAAAGTTGATTGATAACGGTCAGTGCGCCGAGGCTGCACTTGAGTATATGTGCGATATGTTCATCTCTATGTTTTCTGCTACAGATGACGAACTTACACAGCAGAGAGCGGCAGATGTAAAAGACTTAAAAACAAGTATGCTAAGCATTTTGCTCGGAGTAAAAGAAGTAAAACTTTCGGCAGCGCCAAAGGGCACGGTAGTTGTCGCAAAAGAACTTACTCCGTCCATGACAGCAGGCATCAATAAAGAAAATATTGTCGGAATTATTACCGAAACAGGCGGCAAAACATCTCATTCGGCTATCCTTGCAAGGGCACTTGAAATTCCCGCCGTGCTAAGCGTAAACGGTGCGGTTTCAAAACTTTCGGCCGGTGCTTATGTAATCGTTGACGGCAGTGAGGGCGTAGTAATTGATGAGCCGGATGACGCTGTTATTCAGGAGTACGATACAAAGAGAATTAATTTTCTTAAAGAGCGCAAAGAACTTGAAAATTTCAGAGGCAAGGCAACTAAAGCTTTAAGCGGTGAGGAATACGAGCTTTTCTGCAATATCGGCAAGCCGGAGGACGCAATAAAGGCAGTTGATGCAGACGGCGAGGGCGTTGGTTTGTTCAGAACTGAATTTTTATTTATGGACAGAACCGCTTTGCCTACAGAGGACGAGCAGTTTGACGCTTACAAAAAGGCGGCGCTTACATTAAAGGGAAAGCCTGTAATTATCAGAACTCTTGACATCGGCGGCGACAAGGAAATTCCTTATCTCGGACTTAAAAAAGAGGAAAATCCTTTCTTGGGCTTCAGAGCAATCAGATATTGCTTAAAGCATAAAGATTTGTTCAAAACACAGCTCCGTGCAATTGTAAGAGCAAGCGCTTTTGGCGATGTAAGAATTATGTTCCCGCTTATTACAGCTGTTGAAGAACTTAGAGAGGGCAAGACTCTTGTTGAAGAGGTTAAGGCTGAACTTAGGGAACAGGGAGTAGAATTTAACGAAAATATCCCTGTAGGCATTATGACAGAAACCTCGGCGGCAGTTATGATTGCTGATATTCTTGCAAAAGAATCCGACTTTTTCAGCATCGGTACAAATGACCTTACGGGTTATACAATGGCTTGCGACAGAGGAAATGACGATGTTGCATATCTGTATTCTCCGTTACAGCCAAGTGTATTAAGGGGCATTAAGTATATTATTGATTGCGCAAACAAGAATAATATTTCTGTAGGTATGTGCGGCGAGGCAGCGGCTAACCCGATGATGGTGCCGTTACTTATGTCATTCGGACTTACCGAGTTCAGTGTATCCGCACCGTCGGTATTAAAGGTAAGAAAAACAATTTCTGCATGGTCAAAGGCAGAGGCAGACAAGGTTGCCGAAAAGGTACTTGCAATGACTACCGAAAAAGAGATAAGCGACTATCTTAAAACTCTTTTATAATTAATCAGATAACAAGTTTCATAATCAAACTCTAAATAATAGTTTGCGAAGGGCAGTGTTCGTTTGAGCACTGCCCAAAGCCTTTTCTGAGGTTCTTTATCAAAATTGGTTTAATTTATGGCTTAGCGGTGTACATCTGCAAAACCGTGATTAAACAATATTCCTTTTTCCGACAAGATATGTTATAATATCTGCGGATAGGTGATTTATGTGAATAATGATTATTTAGTTAAGAAAAAGCCGATGTATGCGCTTTTTGTGTTTGCTCTGCCTATTATTATAGGTAATATTTTTCAGCAGACATACACTATGGCGGACTCGGCTATTGTAGGCAGATTTGTAAGTGAAAAGGCTTTGGCGGCGGTAGGTGCGTCATATTCGCTTACAAATATTTTTATTTGTGTGGCAATTGGCGGCGGAATCGGTGCGTCGGTAATAGTCAGTAGGTATTTTGGCGCCAAGGAATATAAAAAGACAAAAACGGCAGTGTACACTGCGCTGATTGCTTTTACCGCACTTAGTGTTTTGCTTGGAATTATCGGTCTTGTGTTCAGCCGTCTTATTCTTATTGCGCTCAATACTCCGTCTGATGTACTTGATCTGGCGGTAGATTATCTGAACATTTACTTTGCGGGTTTGCCGTTTTTATTTATGTATAATGTGCTTTCCGCAATGTTCAATGCACTCGGAAAATCTAAAATACCGCTTTATTTTTTGATTTTTTCATCGGTGTTCAATGTTGCGCTCGACCTTTTGCTCGTAAAAAATTTCAGTATGGGTGTAACGGGCGTTGCCTGGGCAACACTTATTGCACAAGGAATTTCGGTTGTATTATCATTCATAGTGCTTGTGTGGGAGTTTAAAAAGCTCAACATAGGTCGTGCAAAATTTTTTGAAAAGAGTGAGCTTTTGCCTATGGCAAAAATTGCTTTTCCGTCAATTATTCAGCAGTCAACGGTATCAATCGGAATGATGCTTGTGCAGTCGGTGGTAAACGGCTTCGGTTCGGAGGCTCTCGCAGGATATTCTGCCGCAATAAGAGTGGAATCGCTTTGCATAGTTCCCTTTAACAGTATAAACAATGCTGTGTCTTCGTACACTGCGCAAAATTTGGGTGCAAAGAATGAAAAGCGTGTTGTAGAGGGTTACCATGCCGCAAACATTCTTGTGGCAGCATTTTCTATTTTACTTATTCTGATTATAGAACCTTTTAACGGTTCGATTGTATCAATGTTTCTCGGTGATGACGGCACAATAACCGCAATGAATACGGGCTGCGGATACCTTAGTTTTATGGGGTGGTTCTTCTGTTTTATCGGATTTAAAATGGCAGTTGACGGACTTTTGCGAGGTGCTGGAGATATGAAAATGTTTACAGTCGCAAATTTTGTGAATCTGTTTATCCGTGTGTTTGTCGCAATGGCATTTGCACCGATTTTCGGCTTGCAAATGGTATGGATTGCAGTGCCGATCGGTTGGTTTTCAAATTGGGTTATATCCTTTTTGGAGTACAGAACAGGCAAGTGGAAAAGGATATATAAGAGATAACTGTAAACTAAATAAAAATATTATATAAAATATAGGCATATGATTTATTAAATAAGTCATATGC
>ENA-OZKW01000340-OZKW01000340.1-human-gut-metagenome-genome-assembly--contig:-NODE-340-length-13555-cov-5.005111_pt1 | contig 13555 bp, 9 predicted proteins | sample MGYA00244833_ERZ653778 | MGnify/ENA primary metagenome ERZ653778 (study PRJEB26926, sample SAMN06165284) | human gut metagenome | biome: ENVO:00009003; feature: ENVO:2100002; material: ENVO:00002003... | reverse complement strand
CGAGATCAGCCTCGGTCTCGTGGGCTCGGAGATGTGTATAAGAGACAGTTCTTATCCTGCTCACTCAAAAATGCATGATCCATGACCTTGTTCGGAAAATTCATGCTCTTTTTATCCGACACCTCGCCTCCGACAAGAACCTTACAGATGGCATCCGGTGCTTTCAGCTTTTCTACTTCCAGAATAATCAGACCATTGTTGATCAGGACATGATCTCCCACCTTCAGATTGTTGATCAGATTCTTGTAGGTTACGGAAACTCTCTCCTGATTTCCCACAATATCATCCGTTGTCAGTGTAAATGTATCTCCATCTTTTAATGTGATCTTTCCGTTTTCGAAGGTTTTGATCCGGTACTCCGGTCCTTTGGTATCCAGCATGATCGCAATTGGAAGACCTAACGCCTTACGCACTTTTTTGATCGTATCAATCTTCTTCTGATGTTCCTCATGGCTTCCATGGGAAAAGTTTAATCTGGCTACATTCATGCCAGCTTTGCACATCTGTGTCAGTACAGATTCGCTTTCACTTGCAGGTCCGATGGTACAAATAATCTTTGTTTTTCTCATAATGCTTGTTCTCCTGTCTCTATCCAAATTTTTTTGTATCCCCTGAGTTTCATTCTGTCACACACAGACGGGATTTGCGCGGATATACCGCCCGACGATCAGCCGACGCGCCGGTGGAACAAGAAATTTGGGCTTCGAGGTCAGAATTCTCTGTACCAGCAGCCACTGCTGTGTCATATGGCTCACCGGAAGGAAACGAAGCCCGATTCGCCTGACTTGCGGAACAACGGACGGTTTCCCTTCCCTGAGCACTGTCTGGGAAATGCAAAACTCTCCTGCATCATTCAGGTAATCCTCCGCCTGCCGGTTATGCATACTGCTGCTAAGCACATTGACCTTCTGCTGCATTCCACAGGCATCTGCTACATTCATCTCCACCGGCATGCGAAGCACAAACGCCGCAATGACCACAGCGGAACAGATCAGCACAATATGATGTTTCTTTTTGGTCCGTTTTCCGAAGTGCTTATGCATTTGCAATCACATCTGCCAGAGCTTCCATCGCTGGTAGGTCGGACTCTTTCATGGCGGAACGGATCGTTACCATCGGCTCCACAATGGTAATATTTTTCATGGTTTCCAGAATTCCCTTCATCGTTCTTCCGGCCGTCGGTCCCCAGGTACCGTTCTCAATAATACCTACGGTACGGTTCTGGAATGCCTTGGACTGTAAATGATGCAGGAAGTCCTGCATACATGGGAATACACCGCCATCGTAACTTGCTGCTGCAAGAACCATACGGTCATAACGGAACGCATCTTCCACAACTTCTGCCATATCATCACGGGAAAGATCCATGACAGAAACTTTCTCTACTCCTTTGGCACGCAACATCTCAGCAAATTTCCGTGCTGCTTTTGCAGTATTTCCATGGATCGATGCATATGCTACAAGAACACCCTTATCCTCCGGCTTATAGCTGCTCCAGGTATCATATAATCCAATGTAATAACCAAGATTTTCATTTAATACCGGACCATGCAGCGGGCAGATCGTCCGGATATCCAGTCCTGTCGCTTTCTTTAACAGTGCCTGTACCGGTGCGCCGTATTTTCCTACAATATTAAAGTAATATCTTCTCGCTTCACAGGCCCATCCTTCCGGATCTTCATAATCCAGTGCGCCGAATTTTCCGAATCCGTCTGCAGAGAATAAAATCTTTTCACTGCTCTCATAAGTTACCATAACTTCCGGCCAGTGTACCATCGGTGCCATATAAAAATTCAGCGTATGGGTACCGAGAGACAAAGACTCTCCTTCTGCCACTGTAATTTTATGGTTCTCATCTACCGGAAGCTCGTCAAAAAACTGTGGAAGCATCTGAAATGTCTTGGCATTTCCCACCAGGGTCACTTCCGGGAAAAGCTCTACCAGACGTCCGATACTTCCGGCATGATCCGGCTCCAGATGGGAAACTATCAGATAATCCACGTTCCGTCCGTCTAATGCGGCCAGCAGATTTTTCTCCCACTGCTCCACACCTCTGGTGTCTACCGTATCCATTAAAGCCACTTTTTCATCCAAAATCAGATAAGAATTATAAGACACTCCATGTGGAACTACATACTGGCTCTCGAACAGGTCAATCGTCTTATCATCTACTCCGATATACTTTACTGCTTCTGAAATTGTTACACTCATTTTTTCTCCCTCTCTTTTTGTTTTTATTTATGTATTATGATGCATACATATCATTTTCCTCTTCACGCGCTAAATCCTCCGGACTCATATAGCGGCGGAACAGGCGCTCTAAAATAAAATCAAATACAATCGATGCAACTGCCGGAATTACCACAAGCAGTACCGGTATAATATAAATCGACAGAGCCGATGCAATCAAAATCACCAGCAGCAACAATGCCCATGGCAGATGTCTTACCATCAGCAGGAATGCATTTTTCAACGTCTGCTTTACGGTATTTTCAAATCTTGCAATATATGGGAATAAAAATGCGCTCCACATAATCGCAACAGCAATCATAATCAGAAAGAAATAGAAAAATGCGCCCTTCATACTGCCGGTTTTTAATACCTGATAGGTGATATAGGCATCACAGCCCAGAACAATCATAACGGCCAGCCATATAAGATATGGCAATGTTGCAGCCTTAAAGTTGTCCCTGAACGCTCCGAAAAAGTTACTTGTGGTATATCCGCGGTTACCGCGGATGGATTTATGTACCGTGTAATACAGCGCGGTGGTCGATGCCCCGATCGTAAAAACCGGAATGCAGCAGATCACCCATAAAATGCTGACCCACACGCAGTCCACAAGTTTTCCCAGCATCTGAAATACAATATTATCCCAATTAAATTTCACGCTTATTCCTCCAGTCGCCCAATAATTTCTTCTGCGATTTCTTCTTTTGTTTTTCTATCCGTAGCTACGAGAATGTCTGCAGCCGCCTCATACTTTGGCCGGCGTGCTTCCATCAGTTCAGAAATGTATGCAACATTCATATGACCGTTTAAAAGTGGACGGTCCGTACTGTTTTTTACACGTTCGTATATGGTCTGCGGTGTTGCCGTAAGAAATACGATTCTTCCCCCATCCCGCATGCAGTCTACATTTTCCTGTCGCATTGCCACACCGCCTCCACAGGATACGATTGTCGGCTCCTGCTGATTTAGTGACTGGATCAGTTTTGTCTCAAGCTCCCGGAAATAAAGTTCTCCGTATGTTTCAAAAATTTTGCTGATCGGCATTCCCTGTTCTTTTACGATACGCTCGTCCATCTCCACAACCGGATAACCCAGCTTTTGCTTTATCGCACGTGCAATCGTGCTTTTACCGGCTCCCATAAAACCGATCAGGAAAATATTTTTCTTTCCTTTATTCATGAAAAAATTTCTCCTTTACTTCTTCTACCGGCATATCCATACCTGTATATAACCGGAATGCGGCCACTCCCTGCCACAGAAGCATTCCCTTGCCTCCAATGCAGGTACATCCTGCTTCTTTTGCTTCCCGCAACAGTTTTGTCTCTGCCGGATTATAAACCGCATCACATACAACCAATCCCGGGCGAAATGCAGATAAATCTTTTACCACACTCTGGTCATCCATCGGTTTCATACCAACGATCGTCGCATTTGCAAAAATGTCACTGGATGTGATCTCCTCTGTCATCTTTGCCGTATCTGCAATGTCATATACATTGACAACAATTCCCGGCACTGCTTTTCGGATCTTTTCTGCGGTCTGAAGAGTACGCTCAAAAAATGCATCCTTAATATTGAAAATCGTGATCTCTCTGGCTCCATCTAATGCACATTGTACCTGAATGGCTGTCGCAGCTCCGCCACCGCCTGCGACCGTGATCTTTTTTCCTTTAATATCTACGCCATGGTCCTTGAGGTTGTGTACAAAGCCTTCTCCGTCCGTGATATATCCGGTCAATCTGCCGTCATCGTTGACAATTGTGTTTACAGCTCCGATAATCTGTGCTGCCGGAGACAGCTCATCCACATACTTTGCCGCCTCGGTCTTATCCGGCATCGTCACATTGATTCCACGCATATGAAACAGTTTCACCGCGTCAAGTGCTTCTTTTACCTGATCTTCTTTTACATCAAATGCAACATATGCATAATCCAGCCCCAGCTTTGCAAAGCTGTAATTGTACATTGCCGGGGAACCGGAATGTCCTACCGGCGAACCGATCAGTGCAAGTAACCCTGTATGTCCTGAAATTCTTTCTTCCATCTTTTTTCTCCTGTCCTTGTATGTTGGTTATATGATACCATAACTTTTAAATTAAGTACAACAATTCCAGTGGTCTTTGAATAAGTACCTGTGCTCTGTTTTTACGAAGGAACTCCGCATCGCGGAATCCCCACATGACCGAAACACATGGAAGTCCCGTGTTTTCCGCGGTCTGAATATCCACCTCGGAATCTCCTACATAAATGGCCTTCTTCGTGTCCGTTTTTAAAATTTTCATGGCTTTTTGTACCATATCAGGTGCCGGTTTTTTTGCCACACCTTCCATCTCACCGATTGCCGTAGTCATATAACCCCGGAAAAAACGTTCATCCAATTCTTTTACTGCCGAGTCCAGCTTATTGGATACAATTGCTGTCTTCACTCCGCGCGCCTTTAATTCAGTCAAAAGATGCATGATATCCGGATATGGCTTTGTATGATCCAGACAATGCTCCCCGTAATATTTTTTAAATTCCGCAAATGTCTCTTCAAACTTCGGGTTTTTCTCCCCATCCGGCACAGCACGCACCATCAGCATGCGCACCCCGTTTCCTACATATCTGCGCACCTGATCCAGCGTACAAGTCGGCATATTCTGTGACTCCAATGCCGCGTTGGTAGCGTTTTTTAAATCTTCCAACGAATATAACAAGGTTCCGTCCAGATCAAAGATCACACTTTTTTGCTCTTCCTGCTCACCGGAATCCCGATAGATTTCTTCAAACAGATCTTTACGCATAATCCGGATATTGTTGATCGTATCACTGCTGTCAACCATGTAATCTCCAACCCGGCCAAGTGTATACTGTTCGTTTTCATCTTTATCCCGGAACAGTTTTACCTTGCGCTCCAGCCTGCGTGCACGAACAATTGTAGTTCCCTTTGGCACGCAGACCTTTGCACATTTCATCGGTTCTACGATGATTCCTTTCTCTACATCTTTGATGGTAGGTTCATACTCTGCATTTCTCAGATCAAACTTCCAATCCGTGTAAATCCGGAATTCTTCCATAAAAGCCTCTTCATTACGAAAGAAACATTCCCCTTTCGGTCCAATGATAAAAACAATTCCTGCTTCCACTGTAGCTTTCATATCTCCCTGCAGAGTCCGCACAGTCACCTGCGTTCCCTCCGCAAAGAGATCCGTTGCCCGGACATATCCCCACGGAACGGAGCGTCTGCAGTACGTCTTTGCATCCTCTGCCTCTATTCTGCAATCCTGTGCATACACAATATCGGTATTTCCCATATAGTCCCGCATACGCTGCTCGATAACAGATTTAATACCCGAAGCTGCCGGCTGTTCATGTCTTCCCTGTGCATCATACTCCATGCGCGGTGCAAAATGATGTTCTTTGCAAAACTTTAAATATTCCTGTGTCATCAATTCCATCGGAATCAGACCACCCGCTTTTTCCAGATGTCCTCCGCCGGAACCAATTCCTTTGCACAACTCTGCCGCAAGTTCACTCGCCTTGACTTCTTTCACACAGCTTCTCACTGAAAACTTCACACCTTCTGGTTGCAGATTAAATGCCACACAGATATCAATCGCATCCACTTCCAGTACCAGATCGGAAATCAGTCCGAGAATATTCGGATCACACTGCCCCACTTTTACAATCGCGGCACGAAATTCTTCTACATAATCCGTATGAAGAAGTGCTGCTCCAGCAACTTCCAGTTCTTCCAGCGAAAGATTGGCATTGCGGAGTTTCCTCATGATTGCCGGGTCAAAGTTTGCCTCGTCACGCAGATCCCGGTCTAGCGGATGTACAATTTCCGTCAAACTTCCGGTATCCGTATATAATCCATAATACAGTGCTGTTGACAACTCACGATTACCTCGTACATCAAATCCTTCTGTTTTGAGCATATTCCAGACCAGTGTCGAGCACGCGCCCAGATTAGAACGCACCTCGGAAAGCTCTGGTAATTCCGTGCAGATCCGGTGATGGTCAATTACAGCAATATGTTCTGCTTCAAACACTGCAGAATTTCCGGAATGGTACTGGCAGTCCACCATCACCAATAACTCTGGTTTGTGCAGATAATCCACATGCTCGATTGGTATTTTCAGATCCCGGATCAGCATCACCAGATTCGTTTTCCGGATCACATTCTGCCCTCCGTAAATCAGACGTGGTTCTTTTCCTTTGGATTTCAAATACAGATAGACCCCAAATCCACATGCAATGGTATCTGCATCCGGATTGTCATGGCACTGTATTACAATATTGTCATACGCTAATAACTCACTCAGTCTCATCTTAATTCCCCTTGCCTGATTGTTCTACTTGCTTTTTAGATTATATGGGAAGAAAAAGCTGCTGCGGTTCTTTTTGTCAAACATCGAATTATATTGCAGCATATGATACTTTTCAATCCATTCTTTTTCTTCTCCCTCGGCCTCATCGATATGCAAATAGCAACCTTTACTTTTGGAATAATAGCCTCTGGAATTGATGGCTGGAACAACCTCCTGCATATCTGCCAGAAACTTATTGTATGCCGGAAGCTCAATTCCAGCCCGTTCCAGTGCCATGGTAGACAGATAATCAAGACTGGTAATGTCTACCGTTTCTTCCGGTGTATCATAATTGGTCCAGATAAAAAACGGAACTGTGTACAGTTTTTCCAGCTCATCTTCCGTCAGCCCTGTGAGTCCTTTTCCATTCAGAATCGGATAAAAATTACTGTTTAAGCTTGGCTGATGATCTCCAAAGAAAATGATTTCTACCGGATCATCTACCTTTGAAAAATAACTGATCAGGTTTTTTACTGCCTCATCACTCTCGTGTACCAGGGACAGATACTGGTTGGCATCCGTATAAGAACGTCCAACTTTATAATAATTCTCCGGAAAATTGTCATAGGTTTCCGTATAACCACCGTGGTTCTGCATGGTAATTCCCATAAAGAACAGTTTTTCATTATTTTTACGGTTTTCATAACGCTTGATAATCTTATCATACAGTTCCTGGTCGGTAATATATTCCCGCAGGATCTTTGTCTGGTCAAAATAATCAATAAAGTGCATTTCGTCAAACCCGATATGCGGATACACCAGATTCCGGCTCCATCCGGTTTCATAATATGGATGCATGGCAATGCACGTATACCCGTCATCTTTCAGATTTGACACAATCGTTGTCGGAGTATCACTGATATACTGCTGATAAACAACGGATCCCATCGGAAGAAATGCCATGGAATTTCCGGACATAAATTCCCACTCCGAATTAGGAGTCTTCGCGCCAAATACCGACGAAAGTGCATATCCCTTCGTTGTATTCTCTTTCAAAGAATCGATAAACGGTGTGAGCGGCATGTTGGTCTGCAGATCCCCCAACACACTCAGATCGGAAAACGATTCATTCATAATGGCAATGATCGTCGGATTTTTTGCTTTTTCATTTGTTGTGCTGTAATCCTTTTTATCGGATTGATAGGTTTTCTCCAGTTCTTTGATCTTATCTTTGGAATATCCTTCCGGAGCAGAAATAAAACTGTCACGAACCCCCAGTACGTAATTCAACAGATATCCATTGCGATAAGTTCCCTTCTGTTCCCACGTCTCTGTGTTTACATCATAAGCATTTGCTGCAATGATCACACAACTTAAGGCAATCGCCATCACAGAAATTACCCGCATCTGAATTTTTCCGGTAAACCGGACATGCCATTTGCGGACAAAAGCAATAAACAATGCTGCCAGAAAGATCACATATACTCCACGATCGTTCAATTGCAATTTATAATTTCCCGCCACACTCAGACCGGTTCCAATGGATCTGATATCGGAAAACGTAAATTCATTTCCGCGGAACAGATATACAAAATAGTCTACAAATCCAAACGAAAGCAGCGACACATGGGCAATGATGCAGGTCAGCCCACTGTTGTTCGTAAAAATCTGCACAACAAAATAGACAATCAGACAGCAAAGCACATTTAAAAAGAGCTTCTCGTACGTTGTCCTCGTAAAGTTTTCAGGATCAAGCAGCATATACTGTATCGAAAAAGTGGTGAGACAGGAACCTCCGATAAACAGAATCAGTGTCCAGAGCCACGGACACCGGTCATCCAGTTCCAGATGCAGACTTTTTACCAGATAGTACAAAAATCCATATGCGATCAATGCAACAATGGAAAAATCAATGGTCACATACATTACGACTGCCAATATAATTGCAATCGCCGCCCAGATGTTATTTTTTTTATCGTATTGAAGTTTGATTTTAAATTTTGGTTTCATGCCATTACAATACAACAAAATTCCCGGCATGTAAACCGGGAATCCTGTCTGAAATCTTAATTTTGTGTGAATTATGTTACTGTTCACAGGTTACCCTGCGAACAGTAATCGAATTATTTCTTTTTAAAGTTTGTGTATCCCTTCTGCTTATATGGATGTGCAGCCCAGAGTTTATCTGCTGTTTCTTTCCAATCCTTTGCGTAATCTACGCACTTTCCACACAGATGCTCAACCGGCTCCTCCTGTTCTACATCTGTAGAATGAGCTCCGGTCTCATGAACCATCTTCTGTAAAATCTCCGGATTCTCAAGCATCGGACATGGACGAAGCATGTTTTCGTTGAATGGCTGGTTATCACGGTAAGCCATAAACAACGGCTGCTTCAGACACTCAAGCAGGGATTTCTCGCGGATGTTTGCTCCAGAGTAGTGAATAAATACACATGGCTCTACATCACCCTTCGGGTTAATATGACAGTAGTTACGTCCTCCGGCGATACATCCTCCAACGTATTCACCGTCGTTCTGGAAATCCATAACGAAGATTTCTTTTCCACCTTCAAATCCACGAACTTCACGCAGTCTGTGGTAAATATATTCTCTCTGCTCCTTGGTCGGCATCAGTTCTGGTGAAGCCTTCATTCCTACCGGCATCAGATGAAAATACCATGCGAAACGGCTTCCATGCTCGATCAGAAGATCAAAGAACTCATCACTGGTAACCGCATCCATATTCTTGCTTGTATAACATACACTGTTTCCAAAGATCAGTCCGTTCTCATGTAACAGATCCATTGCGTGAAGGACTTTATTGTATACACCTTCTCCACGTCGGAAATCGTTGGCATCTTCAAATCCCTCAAGGGAAATGGAAAGGGAAAGATTTCCTACACGCTTCATATCCTCGCAGAATTTCTCATCTACAAGTGTTCCGTTTGTGTAGCAATGGAATGCGCAGTCATTGTGTTTCTCACACAGACGGATGATATCAGCCTTACGTACCAGTGGTTCTCCACCGGTCATCATATAAAAATATACGCCCAGTTCCTTACCCTGTGTAACAATGTTGTCTAACTCATCAAATGTCAGATTTAATTTATGACCATACTCTGCTGCCCAGCATCCTGTACAATGGAGGTTGCATGCACTGGTCGGGTCCATAAGAATGAGCCACGGAATATTGCAGTTCTCAATTTCTCTCATTTTACGAATCTTCTTGGTTCCTGCAAACGCTGCCTGATATCCAAGATTCAGTGCTGTCATCTTGGCAACATGCGGATCTGTCTCATCCAGAAGACGATTCACATAACGCATCCACTTGCTGTCCGGATTCTGAATCATTTTCTTTGCGCCTTCGTATGCCTCAGAACGGAAATTGCTTCCCATAAACTTCTGTGCGAGGTTTACAATATTGAGCAAACCTTTCTCTCTGTCCTTATTCAGACTCTTTAACGTAGCATCGATAGCGAGCGAAAACGCCTGTCTTTCTGCCGCATCTTTTAAACTTGCCATTTTCTTACTCCTCCGTTTTCTTTCCTGTGTAAATAAATCATAAGATATTTCATCCATTGGAAGTATAGTTGTTTTTCCACCGAATGAACATATTCAATCACAAAACCATGTATGTTTGCAATATACAATCTTCTGAAAATGTCTAAAAAAACATGATTTGTGCATTTTTCCAACGATTTTTGGATATAATTTTTGTTGCAGACTCAAAACGTAGTTTTGAATACTACGTGACATTATACCACTATCTTATGTAAAGTCAACCTAAAATATTTACTTCTGCCGCAAATTGACCGAAGCAATAAAATATACTATAATGCTGTTGTTTCTTTAAAAAATTGATTATTTACTGAAGATTGGAGTGATTGTATGCCGGGTTTTACCACCCACTATCTGTTTGGCGTAGACGCATGCAGACGTCTGACCTCCACATCCATGCACAATATGATCCGACGCGATCACAGCGCATATGCACTTGGTCTGCAGGGACCTGATCTGTTTTTTTACTATCTTCCCTCTTACCTGATGCATCGAAAAAATATTGGAGATCTGGCACATCGCAAGGATACTGGCCAGTTTTTTGCCAATCTGCTGCAAAGCCGCAAACTTTTTGCAGGGAAAAAACATTCCCTCTCTATTGCAGACGCTTACATCTGTGGATTTATGGGTCATTACACACTGGATTGTACGATTCATCCCTATGTATATGCATTTACAGGCTATAATGCCCAGACCCCACCTTCCAATACGGAATATTTTGGTCAGCATGCTTATTTCGAAACGGAACTCGATTCCGAACTTTTATATGAGAAAAAGCATCTGTATCCTTCCCAGTTTCATCAGAACGCAACGATTCGTCTGACGACGCTCCAGCGGAAAGTCATTGTGCGAATGCTGTGTTACGCATACCGGAACACCTATCCGGATATTTCCGTGAGTGAACTTTTCCTGAGCGGTGCACCATTCTGGATGAAACTTGGAACCCATTTACTGAATGATCCAAGCGGACAAAAGAAAGTCTTATCCCGTCTCATCGAGAAAATTTTCCTTGGACGTGCTTTTTTATCACCGATGGTTGCCAGCGATTATTATCGTTTTATACAGGACCCGATGAACCTCAAACATCACACCTGGATTCATCCATGGACAAAGGAATCTTCCAATGCCTCTTTTCCGGAGCTCTATGAACAGGCTGAGAAAATTTATCATAAACGTCTGGTTGATTACGCACATTTGCAGCACTCTGGTTTCCCGCAAAAAGAAACCGCACGCTTTCTATCCGCGTACGGTAATCTTTCGTTTCTGAGTGGTCTGCCTTGTGATGAATAAAAGAGTTTCTTCCTATTATATAAGAGACATATGATTATAATATAATCTGATTTTGGAAATCCGCAATCTGCTGACAGATAATTTCCATCAAACGCGTGCGTGCTTCCACGCTTGCCCAGCCAATATGAGGAGTGATAATCAGCTTTTCGCTGTCTTTGATTTTGCGAAGCGGATTATCCTTCCGCATTGGTTCTGCGGAAAGGACATCCAGCCCCGCACCCGCGATTTCTCCGGTCTCAAGCGCATCCGCCAGATCCTGTTCCACAACAATCGGTCCTCGTCCAAGATTCAAAAAAACTGCAGACGATTTCATTTCCCGAAATGCTTCCCGGTTCATGAGTCCCCGCGTATTTTTATCAAGAGGTGCATGAACAGAAACAATATCTGATTGTTCCAACAACGCATCAAATTCCACACGTTCATATCCCTGCTGAGAATTCTTACCGGAAGTGGAATAATAGATCACCCGGCATCCGAATGCCTTTGCAATATCCGCCACACGTCTCCCTATATTTCCCAGACCAATGATTCCCCAGGTTTTTCCGCTCAGCTCATGAAACCTTTTCTCAAAATGGGTAAACATAACATCTCCCACATATTTCTCCGATTTGACATACTGATCATAATACGCAAGCTTTTCCCAAAGATAAAACAACATGGCAAACGTATGCTGGGCTACGCTTTCCGTGGAGTATCCTGCAACATTACGCCATTCTATGCCACGGCTTTTTAAATATTCCTTATCCAGATTGTTTGTTCCCGTTGCCGTCACACAGACAAGTTTCAGTTTTTTTGCTTTTCCAATCGAATGCTCATTAATCTCCACTTTGTTTAACACGATCACGTCTGCATCCACGGTCCGTTCCAAAGCTTCTTCTGTAGTGGAAAAATTATATGTTACCACCTCTCCCAGTTTTTCAAATGCAGACAGATCAATATCATCTCCAATTGTTTTTGCATCCAAAAATACGATTTTCATTTTATCCTCCTACCCTATTCTGATTCCAAAAGAAAAAGAGGCTGCCTTTTCTAACATCCTCTTCCCCTTTACATCCTGTATTTATATCTATGCAATCGAAAATGCATAGACCGTTTTTGTATCATATGATTTTCCGGCTTCTGTCAATGGTGTTGTAAAATTTGGCTCATTGATGGAATTTGGAAAATACTGTGTTTCCAGACAAAAAGCATCCCGCTCTTTGCATACTGCTCCGCCCTGCACTTTCTGTCCCTGAATGAAATTCGCAGTGTAAAGCTGCATACCGATACAATCCGTAATCACGTCCATCTTTATGCCACTCTTTGTACTGTATGCGGTGGCAATCTTTTCAAGCCCTGCCCGCTCCTTATCCAGAACAAAATTATGATCGTATCCATGGCCGTAAGAAAGCTGATCATTTGCCTGCTCAATATCTCTGCCCATCGGCTTTGCTTCCCGGAAATCAAACGGTGTTCCATCCACCGAAGCAATCTCACCGGTCGGAATGGATTTTGCATCAATTACCGGCGTGTAATGAGACGCGCGGATCTGCAGAATCTGTTCCATGGCACTGCCGCTTCCGGCACCATTCAAATTGAAATATGCATGATTTGTCATGTTAAAAATCGTTGTCTTATCCGCTGTTGCATGATATGTAATGGAAAGTTCGTTCGCTTCAGTTACTTCATACGTTACTTTCATAACTGCATTTCCCGGATATCCCTGCTGACCTTCTGCATCCTTAATTACAAATGTAATTTTGTCTGCCGTCTGTTCCTCAGCATCCCACAGACGTCTTGAAGTCGCCTGTGAACCACTGTGCAGATTATTTTCATTATCGTTTTTCTCAAGCTGATAGGTAACTCCATCGATCACAATTTCCGCATTTGCAATACGATTGCAGTTTCTTCCAACAACTGCTCCAAAACTGGCCATCTGCTGCTGATAAGTCTCTGCATTTTCATAACCAAGGACCACATCTGTATTTTTTCCGTCCTTATCTTTTACCACAAGTGATACAATGGATGCTCCAAAATCTGTAATCTGTGCATACATCCCCTTCGTATTGGAAATAGTATAAAGTGTTGCCTCTTCTCCATCTGCAAGCTTTCCAAATGCTTTTCGTTCCATAACTGTAATTGCCTCCTGAATTCATCTACTCTGTTCCTGTCTATATAAAATATTTTACCTTGTTTGGGTTAAGA
>ENA-OZKW01000338-OZKW01000338.1-human-gut-metagenome-genome-assembly--contig:-NODE-338-length-13596-cov-4.592423_pt1 | contig 13596 bp, 10 predicted proteins | sample MGYA00244833_ERZ653778 | MGnify/ENA primary metagenome ERZ653778 (study PRJEB26926, sample SAMN06165284) | human gut metagenome | biome: ENVO:00009003; feature: ENVO:2100002; material: ENVO:00002003... | reverse complement strand
TCGGCAGCGTCAGATGTGTATAAGAGACAGTCACAATAGTTCTCGCCGTTGGACTGTGCATACTGCCTGCGCTGTATGCATGGTTCAACATATTTGCAAACTGGGATCCATATGCCAATACCGGCAATATCAATATCGCCGTCGTCAACCTGGACAAGGGCTACACAGATGCGGACGGCAACGAGATGAACATGGGCCAGTCAGTGGCCGATAAGCTGAAAAGCCAGACCAGTATCGGCTGGGGATTTCCGGAATCTGAAAAGTCCGCCATCGGCGGTGTGAAATCAGGCACCTACTATGCCGCCGTCATCATTGATGAGGATTTCTCCTACAACATGTTCAATGCCCTGACGGACAACTTCGTAAATCCAAGCTTCACCTACTATGAAAATGAGAAGAAAAATGCCGTGGCACCTAAGATAACCGACACTGCAGTCTCAACGCTCAAGACAAGCATCAACGAGACCTACGTCAAGGCGATATCACAGAAGCTTATCACTGCCATTGACGACTCCGACACAGATCTGTCGAAGGATCTCAAGGGAACGGATTTCATCACAGCACTCAAGACCGTCGATGACAATCTCGCCGGATACCAGAAAACCATAGATTCCATAATCAAGGCAAATAACAAACTCAAGACCAGCACAAAGCTCAAGGACGCAACTGACAGGAGCAGCAAGCTTCTGTCCGATGCGGGTTCCGCCATTGATTCAAGCATGTCCGATATAGACTCAGTGGGCTCAACCTACTACACTGTCAGGAATTCTCTTCAGGATCAGATTGACAGCATCGCGCAGGACATACAGAATCTGAAAAGCTCTGCAAAGCTTATCCATATGAAGGATGATGCAGAGAACATATCTGCCGATCTTGAGAATATCAAGGCAGATGCAGACAAACTTCAGCAAAAGATCGATGCAGTCGACGAATATATCAAATCTCTTGACATAAGCAACACGAATGAGGTTTCAGATGCACTCAACAAGCTTGACAAGCTGAAAACAGAGGTTAAGAAGATTTCCTCTCTCACCGCTGACACCATCGATAGTCTGGATATATCTGCGATCACAAATGCAGAAAATGCCGTATCAGATAAGCTCGACCAGATCATCGACTCTGTCTCAGACATAGATGACACATTTACCAGCCAGGTCATTCCTGACATGGACAACATTATCCTGAACATCAAAAATGCACTGAAAAACGCTCAGGATCTGTTAAATACCCTGAATTCTACCATCAGCAGTGCAAGCTCTGTATTTGACAATTATAAGGTGACTATTGCATCAATGAACACCAGTCTCACAGACCTCTCCGATCTCATAAGTGGTATACGTGACAAGATCCAGACCGCCACAGACGAGATCAACAAGGCCGCCGACAGCGAGGTGACCGACATGATCATCGCCTTCCTCAACGGAGACTCAGAGGCGCTGGCGTCATTCCTGTCAAAGCCTGTTGCTGTCGAGGAACATTACTACTACAGCATTGCCAACTACGGCTCGTCCATGGCACCATTTTACTCAGTGCTTGCCATCTGGGTCGGAATGACAATTCTCGTCTCCCTCATGAAGGTGCATGTGAAGGATGCGGACTATCTGAAGGATACCAGACCACACCAGTTGTTCTTTGGAAGATACCTTATTTTCTTCCTGTTGTCTCAGCTTCAGGTTCTGGTCATAGTGCTTGGAGATCTGTTCCTGCTGAAGATACAGTGTCTGCACCCATTTGCATTCTGGGCAACTGCGGCACTCGCAGGGCTGACATTTTCAATATTGATATATTCACTCACCATATCATTTGGCGACATAGGCAAGGCCCTCGCTGTTGTGATCATGGTGCTGCAGATAGCGGGGAGCGGTGGAACCTACCCTATAGAGGCTCTTCCGAACTTCTTCAGACAGGTGTACATATTCTTCCCATTCCCATATGCGATAAATGCAATGCGTGAATGTATTGGCGGAATGTATCACGCAGACCTGTTCAAATATCTGCTTGAATTGTCAATTTTCATTGTGGTTGCACTGGTCATAGGACTTATAATCAGAAAACCATTTATCCATATCATGCACTTCATCGAGAAACGTATGGAAGATACGGATATGATGTAATGCAAATAAGGAGGAACACCCATGAACGAAGATACAAATTCAAATACAACCAGCACCGAGCCATCTGACATAAAGTCCCAGGTGCTTGCATTCAGAGACAATGCCCATGCAGCAAATGTAAAAAAGCTGAAGGCGGGTATTAAGTGTATATTCACTGTTCCCGCATGCTTCCTTATCCTGCTCTTTCTGACCGGCAGCTCCAAGATCATATTTCTTGTTCTGTGGATCGCCAGCCTGTTCATAATCGCGGCGTATCTGATACATGTGGAATACTCGGATTACAAGGTACAGGAGATGGTTAACTCGCTTCAGGATACGGAAGATAATATTGACGGCCTCATCGACATCAACAGCATATATACAAAAGTCGCTGCACCGAAGAAGAAGCTGGACGACATAATAACAAATGTAAAAACAGACATTCAGACACAGATCACCGCCGTGCAGGACAAGGTGGCTGAGATGGCTGAGGCTGTGCAGAATGATCAGAGTGTGTCTGTGCAGTCTGATGAGCAAAACGAGACAGTTCAGACAGATGAACATGGCGACTCGGTTCAGACGGATGAACATGGCGACTCGGTTCAGACGGATGAACAGGATGAAGCCACAGAAAACACAGAAGCTGACAAGGAGGAATTATCATGAAAAACATTTGGCGTGTATACATATCTGATCTGCGCAGAATCACCACAAATGTTGTCGCACTGTCCATAGTCATGGGTCTGTGCATAATCCCTTCCCTGTATGCGTGGTTCAACATCCTGTCAAACTGGGATCCGTATGGAGAGTCCGCCACCTCACTCATGAAGATCTCCGTCTACTCTGAGGATGAGGGAATCGAGATGAGCGGAATAAATCTGACCATCGGAGACATGGTGATCGAAAGTCTTGAAAACAACAACACTATCGACTGGACATTTGCCGATAATAAAGATGAGGCACTTGAACTCATCGCCAGCGGGGAATGTTATGCCGGAATAATCATACCAAAGGACTTCACGGCGAACATGCTCAGCATACTAAATGGCAACATCGTCAATCCAAATATCGAATACTACGAGAACAGCAAGAAGAACGCCATTGCCACCAAGATAACCGGCAAGGTCAAGACGACCGTCCAAAACGAGATAAACACAAAGATCATAAGCACGCTGACCGAGGTATTTGCAAATGCCGGAGATTTCATTTCTGGAAATAACATAGACGGTTCAGACCTCGTTGCCGGTCTTGAGAGCAAACTGGAACAGATCTCATCCACGCTGGACAATTACGTCTATATGCTGAATACATTTTCACTGCTCACAGAGTCTGCATCAGATGCCATCGATACCACTCAGCTTCTGTTTCCAAGCATAGACAGCATGGCACAGAGCGGCTCAAGCAGTCTTGGAAATCTGAGTGACAGCGCAGGCATAAGCAGCGACGTTGCAGACACCTCGATATCACTGCTGAACACAGGTCTCGACATGATCTCTGACAGACTTACAGAGCTTGGTAAAACCGTGGACAGCCTCTCAAGAACCCACGATATCGGATCAGTGTCAATCGAAACTGACCTCAATGGTTCCCTTGGCACCAATGTTCTGGACACCATAAACCGATTGATCGAAGCCCAGTCACCTATAGTATCGGATGCCAAACTTCAGTTTGAAAATCTGAACGAAGACTTAGCAAAGCTTGTATCCGACACAAGCCTGTCGGACGAAGAATTTGCATCACTTAAAAAAGCGGTATCGTCCGACATAAAGAAGTGTACAAATGACATTGCTTCAGTGAAGGATCTCATAAATAACGAACTTTCGCCTGAACTGAAATCTTCGTTAGAGAATATCCAGTCATCTCTGGCGCAGGCACAGACCGTGCTGGCAAATGTTCCGGGAAACTTCAACGATATCAGCAAGTCCCTGACCGAGTATCAGGACATTCTAAAGGACGGAACCTCAGACATCGCGGGAACGATCAAATGTCTGAAGGATCTCAAAGAAAGCATAGACAAGATCAAGGCCGACATACAGGCGATCACGTCTAACAGCAGCTACCAGGATTTCATAAATGCCATCAAGGACAATCCACAGGTGATAGTGAATTTCATCTCATCACCGGTACAGATGAACACAGTTGCTGTATACGAGATATCCAACTACGGATCAGCCATGGCACCATTCTACACGGTCCTGGCACTGTGGGTCGGTGCTCTCATACTTGTGGCACTCATACACGTTAAGGTCAAGGACAATGAAGAGCTTGAGGGCGTGAAGCCTTACCAGAAGTTCTTCGGAAGATATCTTAACTTCTTCGTCATCGGACAGGTCCAGACAATCATAACCGTTATGGGCGATCTGTTCTACGTGGGAATACAGTGCAGGCATCCGATAGCATTTGCACTGGCCGCCATAATGACGAGCTTTGTATTTACATTCCTGATCTACTCTCTCACCGTGGCATTTGGCAATATCGGTGAGGCCATCGCCGTGATCATCATGGTCATTCAGGTTGCGGGAGCAGGTGGAACCTTCCCTGTGGAAGTGCTCCCATCAGTGTACCAGTACCTGTACAAATTCATGCCGTTCTCATACTGCATGAACGCCCTCAGGGAATGTGTCGCCGGAATGTATCAGCACACCTACGGCAAATGTCTTGCCACCCTGCTGATATATGTTGCGATCTCAGCGGTCATCGGACTGCTGCTCGCCAAGCCTTGCGCAAAGCTTCTTGACAAGCTGGAGCACAGCAAGGAGAAATCCGGATTATTTATATAGTTAACGACTCAGGTAATTACTGTTTTTGATTGTTGCAATTTACGCCCATCTGCACTGTGTAATTTCACTGACAGGACTGTATCCGTATGAAGCTGTGGTTGTAAGGATATAATATGTGATTGACAGCGTTATTTAACTCCACATTCAGGTGATATGTCATCTCCTTAGGATTTTCTTATTTTGAGATAATTTGCTCGTCATTAGCACAAAAATATCTCTAAAATGATTATTTGCATGAAAAAAGGATAAAATTCCCTTGATCTGTCCCAAATATCACTTTTCAGGACATTCAGTGAGAATTTTATCCTTTTTGCACATGTAATCATGCTAAAAGTTATAATATTTCTTACTTGAAAAGATTGTCGTTCTCAAAATAGTCAATCTTCATAGCACGGCGCACATCTGCAAGTGTCTCTGCTGCCTTTGCTCTGGCAACCTCACTGCCACTCTTTAAGATGTCGTATACATCCTGTGGTCTCTTCTCCCACATCTGACGGCGCTCTCTGATAGGTGCAAGCTCAGCCTGAAGAACATTGTTCAGGAACTTCTTGACCTTTACATCGCCGAGACCACCTCTGGTGTAGTGCTCCTTGAGCTCATCCATACCACTGTAGTCTGGAAGGAACTCCTCAAAGTACTCTGGCTTGCTGAATGCATCAAGATATGTAAATACTGAATTGCCCTCGATCTGACCAGGATCCTCTACACGGATGTGGTTTGGATCTGTGTACATGGACATAACCTTCTTCTTGATATCTGCAGGATCCTCTGACAGGTAGATACAGTTTCCAAGTGACTTACTCATCTTGGCCTTACCATCTGTACCTGGAAGTCTGAGACATGCCTCATTGTCAGGAAGAACGATCTTCGGATCCACAAGAGTCTCTCCGTATACTGAATTGAACTTGTGAACGATTTCCTTACACTGCTCGATCATAGGCATCTGATCCTCTCCAACAGGAACCTCTGTGGCCTTGAATGCTGTGATATCTGCAGCCTGGCTGATAGGATAACAGAAGAATCCAACAGGGATACTTGCCTCGAAGTTTCTCATCTTGATCTCTGCCTTAACGGTAGGATTTCTCTGGACTCTTGCCACTGTTACAAGGTTCATATAGTAGAATGTGAGCTCTGTGAGCTCTGGTACCATTGACTGGATGAATATAGTAGACTTCTCAGGATCTATGCCACAGGCAAGATAATCCAAAGCAACCTGCATAATATTCTGTCTGACCTTCTCAGGATGCTCTGCGTTGTCTGTAAGCGCCTGCGCATCAGCCACCATGATGTAAATCTCATCATACTTTCCTGAATTCTGAAGATCGACTCTTCTCTTAAGTGATCCTACATAATGTCCCACATGAAGACGGCCCGTAGGACGGTCGCCTGTTAATATTACCTGTTTCATAACCTTCTCCTTTATATTGTATCTTTTATACCTGTCATTTATATATCTTTTTATAATCAGTCAGCTTATTTTTTACCCACTGCCAGCCTCACCGATTACTCGGCCAGCAGCTTACTCAGCTCATACTGGAAGGAATCGATCTGATTGTTCTGTATATCAATTGCCTCTTTTATATCATAGTCTATAAGTATATCGTTCTTGATAGCTATCATACGATTTGCCTTGTTCTTCTTGAGTACATCAACGGCATACGCACCCATGAGTGAGCCATACATCCTGTCCTTTGCCGTTGGCTGTCCGCCTCTCTGTATATAGCCAAGCACCGATACCCTCGACTCTATACCAGTCTTATCAAGAATCATCTGTGCAAGCTCTGGAGCATCTGTAACACCCTCGGCCACAACCACCAGATAGCTGTTTCTTCCGTCAGCATGCTTTGCCTTTATCGTATCTATGATACTGTCATAGTCACCATCCCATTTTTCAGGAATTATGATGGCATCAGCTGATGTCGCCATGCCTGCCCAGAGCGCTATATAGCCTCTCTTTCGTCCCATGACCTCCACGACGCTGCATCGTCCGTGGGAAACCGATGAATCTCTTATCCTGTCAATGGCCTCCATGGCTGTATTCGCCGCTGTGTCAAATCCCAGCGTATACTCAGAACATGCAACATCTCTGTCTATTGTTCCAGGGATGCAGATGGTATTGATACCCTCATTCTGAAATGCTATGGCTCCACGGAGTGTTCCATCCCCACCGATGGCAACAAGCGCATCTACATCGTGATCTCGCAGATTCTTTGCCGCCTGCTCGCGGTATTTTTTCTGTAGGAATCGCTCGCTTCTGCTGGTGAAAAGTATCGTTCCACCCTGATTGTTTATGTTCCTGACGTCCGCCAGGCCGAGCGGCTGTGTCTCCCAGTCGATAAGTCCCTCGTAACCACGCATCACTCCGACTATCTCTATTCCACTGTTGATGGCCGATACAACCACAGCCCTAACAGCTGAATTCATGCCCGGAGCATCTCCTCCGCTGGTCAGAACCGCTATCTTTCGTATGTCACTCATTTGTATGTCCTCTAATTATTTTTATACTGAAGCTCCTGCTTCTTGGCAGTAACCCTTGTATCCTTCTCTACTGAGTTGGTGATAAATGTATTACCACCCACAACAACGTTGTCCTCGATGATAGTCTCGCCTCCAAGGATGGACGCGCCTGAATAGATGGTTACATTGTCACCGATGGTTGGATGCCTCTTGGCCCCCTTGAGCTTCTGACCTCCCTGTGTAGAGAGTCCTCCAAGTGTCACGCCCTGATATATCTTCACATGCTCGCCGATAATAGTCGTCTCGCCGATAACGATTCCCGTACCATGGTCAATAAAGAAATACTTTCCTATGGTGGCGCCCGGATGAATATCTATTCCGGTCACGCTGTGGGCGTGCTCAGTCATGATCCTTGGTATCATCGGCACATCCAGCAGACAAAGCTCATGTGCCATACGGTATACAGATATGGCATACAGTCCAGGGTATGAAAGTATGACCTCATCCTTGCTGCCCGCAGCAGGATCTCCGTCAAATGCCGCCTGGATATCAGTCTCAAGATAGTCTCTTATCTGAGGTATCTTATCCATGAATTCATATGTTATATCCATCGCCTTATCCTCAAGCTCAGCATCTGTGAGCTCAGGAAACTTTTTGCAATACCTGAGAACTATCATGATCTGTTTCTTCAGATGGAATATTACATCCTCTATGATAACAGACATGTTATTCTTCAGGCTGTATATCTTATACAGCTTGTCGCTGTAATAACCCGGATACAGAATCTTCATGAGTTTGTCGATCACATCGATAATGGCTGTCTTATCCGGCTCGTTGCACAGATCCGTCTTGTTGATGGCTCTGTCATCGCCGAAATCATCCAATATCCTCTGCACGATCCCCTCAATTCTCTGTTTATCTGATCTATCCATTACTTATTCAGATCCTTTCTAATAATATCTCCAAATATCACCTGCCCAGACAAAATCTGCCGCGATGATATCTTCATATTATAATATGTGCTTAAGTCGATAAACACACAGCTATTCTAACAAATTATGCACATTCATTCAATAGTGGGATTATGCGTACAAATTATCCGCAATCCGATTGCAGAGATTACTGCTAAAAACAGTGGTTCAGAGGAATGGAATTTTTCCACTCCTCTTTTTCTCATACCAGACGCAACATCACCATATAACTCACAGTCCCCAGCAGGATACTCAGAAGCGTATTGTGCCTCCATTTGTATGTACCGCCTGTCACCAGAACGCCAACGAGACTTGGTATTCCAGTTGCCACCGGAGCCGCCACCGCCCCCTTCAGACAGTACACTATGAGCACCGCCATGATGGTCGCCGGAAGCACCTTCCCAAGCTTTACCAGCATCTCCGGCATCTGTCTTTTTCCATTAAATATGACAAATGGAAGTGCCCTCAGTGCAAATGTTACAACTGCCGACACCGCAATTCCTATTAATATGTATCTTGTATTCATAATAGTTTCCTGTTCTTTCTATATATCATATCCTGTTTTTTATAATTGCTCTTCTATTATTATTCGTATCGTTCCGACCGCTTATGTGACAGATCTGATAAAAAAAGCTTCTGTGAATACACCGTGAATAATGCTGTCTCATTTTCTCCTCGTATTCCACACCACAAGCACCGCTGACGCTATGAGCAGTGACGGCAAAAGGAAATACTGCTGTCCAACTACCAACAAGCATAAAACCGCTATCACAATTCCTGCAATCGCCGGAATATGGCTCTCCGCCTTCTCCCACTGATCGATAAATATGATGACAAACAGTGCCGTCATGCAGAAATCAATCCCCGTCATATCAAACGGAATAATCTGACCCAGGATCCCCCCGGCAACCGCACCAACCATCCAGTAACACCTCGACAAAAAAGCCACCCAGAACATGATACTCTGATTCTCTTTACCGGTATCCGGCAGGGTACAGTTCACGGCGTAGGTCTCATCCGTCATTGTATGTATCATATATAACTTCCGCTTTCCCATGTGGTTGAACTCATCCACAAATGTCAGCGCATAGAAACTCTGCCTGCTGTTCATCAGAAATGCAGTGAGCGCCATGGTGAGTATGGAGGCTCCGCTTGAAAGCAGCGTCACAAGCACAAACTGGTACGCTCCTGTGTACACCGTCAGGCTGACCAGCAGTGAATAATACCATTTGAATCCGGCATTCTCCATCATAATTCCGTATGCCATGCTGACGAACAAATAGCTGCACATGATTGGGATTGATTTGACAAATGCTTTTCTGAATATATTTCCCACGATTTTTCCTTTCTCTCAAGCTAGCGCGGCGGTCTCCAAATTCACTTATTACAATAGCTCTAAATCAGCACAGCACAAACCTGGGCTTATTGCCACGCAGACAAAACAGTCTTAATTATCCTACTGTTTCTGTAGGATAACCATGAACATTCTAACATACCGTATATTATCAGGGCAATACCGTAAACACACAGGCTCAATTATACACCTTGTCAATTTCTGTGAACTCTCTGTTAAACTCATATCCGGTTTATTGAAATATCTTATCCTTTACTGTATTCTTAATAAATACAAACATAACGTATCTCCCGCGGGAACTACAAACGCAAACGATCATCTGGCCAGATGAACTATTTACAACATTGTTATTTATGAATTTATGGGGTAAAATGGAGGTACTTATTTGAGATATAACAACAAACACAACGATAAACTTAATGTCATCAACGGTGATGCGACTCAGGCAGCAGAGGATGATTCCACAACTAGTGCTACCTGCTCTGACGATACAACAGGCCGCGTCCAGTGGCACACAGGATTTGTCCACGCCATGCGGCTGTATCTGAAGGACTACGAGGATGATATTGAATTCAACGAAGAATTTCAGCTCACCAGGAAACCGCTGAGCATAGACCTGACCGTGGTCAAGAAACCTGACGATCTGGTCATCGACAACAACATCGGCAGATTTTTCAGGAAACACAATATACTTGAATACAAATCACCGAAGGACGAGTTAAACCTTGAGACTTTTTATAAGGTACAGGCATATGCGCTGCTGTATATGATCTCTCCCGCCAACTGCGATGCATACGGTGCACCTGTCTGCGAGAATGATATGACAATATCCATCGTGCGCGCCGCATACCCGAGGGAACTTATGAAAGAGCTTAAGGAACTTGGATATACCATCCGCGAAGATATCAGGAACATCTACCATGTAGACGGCGCTCAGTTTCCAATACAGATCGTCATTACCAAGCCATCGTCAGATGTTGAAAGCTCCAGCAAAGATGAAAAAGACATAATCTGGCTGAACGCGCTCACTGCTGATATTTCAAAGGACACTTACAATGATTTTTTGAACAATGCCAACGAGTTAGACAGCAGACACAGCATGTTTGCCGAGACAATATTTGCCATTGTATCCGATGTAAACGAAGAAAAAATTGAGACATGGAAGGAGGCACATTCTATGATGAACGATGCGATGAGAAGAATTATGGCTAAGGAACTTAAGGAAAGCAAGGATGAAGGGCGTTCCGAAGGACTAGCTGAAGGACGCTCCGAGGGCCAAGATCTGCTGACGGAAGCTATGCTCACTGCGCAGAAAGAGAACATCTCCGACCCAGCAAAACTTGAGGAGCTTGGCTACGACAAGAACACCTCCGTATGTACTATAACGGCGCTTAAGAAGCTGGGGATTATCTCATAAGAATTTCTCGATATCAGGTGCAGATGAACATTCTCTGTGTCTGACACCTCGAGTCAGCGCCCTGGGGGGATTGGTTTCTAGCCTGATTTTATTAGTCATATCTCATTCATGTTAAAAGAGGCAGCCAAAACTTGATGGCCGCCTCTTTTGTGGTTCAAAGGTCAAGTTACAAAATTTCTTCTTACTTTACTTTTACTGCACTACCTGTCTCAACATCGTAATGCACCTCTATAATCTTGTCGGTGATCATTTCCAGACGGCCTATATGAGTTATGATGCCAACCATATTTCCATTGCTCTTTAAGGTTTTCAGTACCTCCTCCACCTTAGTCAGCACCTCTTCATCCAAAGTACCAAATCCTTCATCGATAAACAAGGCCTCCATATCCATACCACCCGCTTCATTTCGAACCACATCAGATAAGCCAAGAGCAAGTGACATAGAAGCAAGGAATGATTCACCACCAGACAGCGATGCAGCTTCTCTCTGAGTTCCAAGCAATACATCTCGGATCTCCAGTTCAAACCCTGCGATGGAGCTGTTGTGGCTAGTCTCCATAACATGAACCAGCTCATATCTTCCACCTGTCATAATGTCCAGCCATACATTTGCATGCTGTACAATCTCAGCAAATACTGAGCTCATAATATACCTGCTAAAACTCAGCTTTCCTCCATCCGTGCTCACTCCATTTGCTTTTTCACTCAAGGAGCGAAGCATCTTCACAGCTTGTCTGCTGCTCTGCAGTTTCATACTCTCAGTGGATATTGTATCAAGTACAGATCTATGATTGTCTATAAGCTTGTCAACACTGGTCAGGGAAGCTTTCACGGTTTCAATCTCTGTTTTTGTCTCGTCCAATCTGGTGTCGATTGCAGAGAGTTCGATATACTCGCAGCCCTGTGTCTTCGGCTCCAGGGAAGCTATAATATCACTCGTGGATTTTACATCCATGTCGTACTTCTTTATTTCTTCGTCACGTTGCTTGATCCATGTAGCCACATCTGCAATATCCTGTATCAGTCTTTCCGCATCTTCAACCTTATCGAACTCATCCTCTGCCAGCTTGTTCTCGAGTTCTTCAGATATACTCTTCTTATTCGCCTGATCTTTAGGTATATCCTCGTTGATTTTGACCAGAGAGCCAGTGATGACATTTTTATCCTTATCCAGCTTCTCTTTACTGATCTTGTGATCACTGAGAATTTTCTCGATAGCCTTGCACTTTTCTTCTTTAGACTTTATCTCTTTCTCAACTTCCTCAGCGCTCTCGCCCTTCAGCTGTTCCTCGATACCTTTTATCTTCTCACTAGAAGCCGCAATATCCTTATTGACAGCTGCCAGATTTTCATTCTCTATATTAATGTTCTCATCAAATTTATGCAGCTGCTCTTCAAATCTCTCCTTGTTCTTTTCCTGTTTTTCCTTCTCTTTTACATTTTCTTCGGCCTGTTTTCTCTCAGCAATCGCCTGCTGCTTCTGCCCTTCCTCCGCTTCAGCCTGGTTCTCCAGATATCCGTCAGCCAGTGCCTGATCCGCTACGGAATCTCCCAGAAGCTTCTGCAGATTCTTTACAAGCTCCGCCCTCTTTTCCTCTGACTGGGCTTTGTACCTTTCGAATTCACTATGCTTTTTATCGAATTCTGCCTTGGCTTTTCTACTCCGCTCCTCTGCGGCCTTTACATCATCTTCAACAGGAACATCCTCACCTCTTGTCACAATCTTACTGACATCCCCTTGGATCTTACTTCTGCACACCGGGCAGATTCCTGAGCCATTCTTCCTTATATCCTCCAGAAGCTTTTCGCCCAATAGTCCAGCCTGTCCACTGTAAAAGCGGGTTTGAAGATCATAAAACTCCGCATCCAGCTTACTGCAGTTCTCACTTGATTCTGCACAGATGGCAGCCGCCTCTTCCCTTTTCTTCTCAGTGGCAAGAAGGGAATTCCGGTATCCTATCAGACTTCTGATATCTTCAAGCTGTTTCTCCCTATATTCCACCAACTGATTCTTCTCTATCAACACGGCGTCTGCACCTGAGAGATGCCTCAGCTGCTCCTTACACTTTTCAAGAAGGCTCTCTGTCTTGTTCCTCTCATCCTTGTAAGTGGATATTTTACTGAGTATATCGTCGCTTCTCTTCTGGAGAGTCTGCAGGTTCTTTCTCTCAGCATCCCTGCTCTTGAATTTCAGAACTGACTTCCGCAAACTATCAATCTCGATTCCCAAGCTCTCTTTCTGACTCAGTATAGCCTCATCCTGAGCAGCCTCCTCACTCAGCTGTGTCAGTTCCTGCGTAACCACGCTTAGTCGCTTCTCCAGATTTGATTTTTCCTCAATCTCATAATTCAATCTGTTCTGGATATTCTCCAGCTGATTCACCAAACCATGTATATCATACCAGGCCTTCCAGATTCGCTCCCGCTCAAGCCTCTTCTGGGCTATCTCACCTTTTCTTGCCTCAAGCGCTTCCAAGGCTTTTTGACACTCCTGTCTCTTATACACATCTGACGCTGCCGACGA